>ENA-OQKM01000031-OQKM01000031.1-human-gut-metagenome-genome-assembly--contig:-NODE-31-length-10165-cov-0.798466_pt1 | contig 10165 bp, 12 predicted proteins | sample MGYA00242781_ERZ504804 | MGnify/ENA primary metagenome ERZ504804 (study PRJEB26092, sample SAMD00036370) | human gut metagenome | host: Homo sapiens | study: EMG produced TPA metagenomics assembly of... | reverse complement strand
AACAATTAATCAGTCTTTGTACTTTTAATAATCATGACTGGGTTCCTGTTGCTTTATCAAAGGTGATGAATGGAAGTGTTTTGTTTGAATCAGTCGGGAGAGGAATTTTATGGGGAGATAATCAAATAAGAACTTATTTAAACGAAGGAAAGGGGATCGTTTTCTTAGCATTTATCAGCCAAAATGGGCGGTTGAATAATAAACCTATAGGGTTTCCTATAATTCTTTTAGAAGATGGAACCATAAAAGAGCTGTGTGCTAGTACAGAAAAAGAAAGTATTATACTTTACCGTAAATACCCATATTATGGAAGTAATAATGCAATAATACATGATAGTAATGAAATATGTGTCGATAATGAATATGAATTGTTCTATTGGAATATGAAATGGATTAGTTTAGGGCGAAAATTAGCAGTCGACAATAAACTTCATTATGATGATGTGCCTAAAGGCGCTTTATTGTGGTTAAAAAATCATACTCAAGGAAAAGAAGAGCGGATTTTACATACGAAGACGGGAAACAAGTTTGGATGGTAGAAATGGAAAATAAATGGCTGAAATATGGAATAGCATTGGTGGCAGGCATACCGGTTGCGTTGTGTCTCAGCGTGGTGTGTTGTAGTACGTCTTCACTGTCATCCGATATTTTGGCGGATGACTGGCGGTGGATGTATGCCTGTGGAGTTCTTTCATCGGCAGCTTTTGCCCTGTTGATATTTCTTTTTCCGGCACGGATTAAGGAATGTCTTTCGGCTGTCGTTTCATGGGTGTTTATTCTATACGGAGGAATGGAAGCCGTGTGGGGCATCCGTCAGGTATATGGCTTTACCTATTCCAACCATTCCCTCTATGCTTTGACCGGTTCATTCTATAATCCCGGTCCTTATTCAGGCTACCTTGCCATGATATTCCCTATCTGCCTGTATGAATGGTTAAAGCGGAAAGAGGGTAAGAAAACCATACCTTATTATGTTGCTTTAGCTGTCATGCTATTGATTCTTTGTGTGTTGCCTGCCGGAATGAGCCGCTCGGCATGGATAGCTGCGGCGGTCTCTTCCATTTATGTTTGTGGTATGCACTATAAGATGGAAATTCAGCATTATATCAGGCATCATCGTAAGCAGGCAGTGTCTTTTGCATAGTAACCTTTATTTTGGGCGGTATAGCATTGGGTGGCATTTATCAAATGAAAAAGGATTCGGCAGACGGCCGTCTGTTTATGTGGAAAATTGCTGCCCAAGCTGTCAGTGAGCACCCATGGACAGGATGCGGATGGAACAGTGTTCCGGCTGCTTACGGACAAGCGCAGGAGGATTATTTTGCAACAGGAAATTATTCTGCTACGGAAGAGTTAGTGGCAGGTTCTCCCGAATATGTTTTTAATGAATACCTGCAAGTAGCCATTGCGTGGGGAATACCTTTACTTTGCATCGGGTTGCTGATACTAGGTGGGAGCATGTACATAGGTCATAAACAAGGCATCTATGGACTATGCGGCGCATTGCTATCTTTAGCGGTATTTGCGTTTTCTTCTTATCCATTACAATTTCCAGCGTTTGTTTCGGCTTTGATTATATTAGTATTAGCTTGCGGTATCCGTGTTCTTCCTTTAGAGAAAGTTTGGCCTCGCATTTTGTTTACTGTTTTATTGTTAATCGGAAGCTATGGCTGTTTCTGTAAATATCAGCAGAAATCCAAGACTGTAGAAGCTTGTAAGCAATGGACCAAAAGCCGTATGTTTTACCACTCGGGAGCTTACCGGCAAGCAGTAGAAAGTTATGCTGAAATTCAGAAAGAAATGAAAGGGAATGCCCGCTTTATGTTTGAGTATGGCCATGCCTTGCATAAACTGCATGAACCCGAACTGTCTAACAAGGTACTGAAAGAGGCCTTGAAAGTGAGTGGCGATCCCATGATACTAAATATTATCGGGAAAAATGAACAGGACATGAAGCACTATGATAGTGCGGAATATTGGTTTATGCGTGCTGTCCATCGGTTGCCCGGAAGGATTTATCCTTATTATCTTTTGGCCAATCTATATGCGGATCCGTTTTTTTATCGGTGTGACAAATTGGAGCGGATGGTACAGACGGTATTGGAGAAAGAACCGAAAGTTCAGTCTACCGCTATCAAGCAGATGAGACGGAAAGCACGGGAATTATTAAAAAAGTACCCGAAAATTAGTTTTTTCAAAATAAAAAGTTTTTATTTGTTATAGATATCACAAAATATGACCATGAAATTACACATATTTGCATCAGGCTTATTATTAGCCGTTTCTTTCACTGCCTGCTCGGGAGAAAAAAAGGAAACAACGGAAAAAGAAGGGGTGGAAACAGTTCTTCCTTCTTTACCCAATGAGGTGACGGTGATGCCGCTGAAAAAGCAGGTTTTCAATCATGAATTGATCAGTAACGGGAAAGTGACGGCACAGGATTATGCCGACCTGTATTTTCGTACCTCGGAAGTGGTGGCGAATATCTGGGTAAAGAACGGGAGTATAGTGCGGAAAGGTCAAAAAATAGCCCAATTGGATTTGTTTAAGTTGAACAATACGTTGGTACAGAATAAAAATAGTTTGGCACAGGCTACCCTGGAGATGCAGGATGTGTTGATAGGACAAGGATATGCTCCCGATAATCTGAAGGTGATACCTGCTGATGTGCTGGAACTGGCAAAAGTAAAAAGCGGGTATGAGCAGAGCAAAGCTCAATATGAATCTGCTCAATATGATATGGAACAAGCTACGTTGACTGCTCCTTTCGATGGAGTGATTGCCAACCTCTTTGAAAAGAGATATAATATGCCCAAAACTTCCGAGCCTTTCTGCCGGGTAATCAATGCCGGAAATATGGAGGTGGATTTCACCGTACTTGAAAATGAGCTAGCCATTGCTGAAAGTGGGGATAAGGTGGAGATTACTCCTTATGCATCGGCAGCAGGGGTGCGCCAGGGAAGTATCAGTGAGATTAATCCGCTGGTGGACGAGAATGGAATGGTACGGATAAAGGCGAGAGTGAACGGGAGTAATAAATTGTTCGACGGCATGAATGTAAGGGTAAGCGTGAAGCGTTCTGTGGGCGAACAACTGGTTATCCCCAAAACGGCGGTTGTACTACGTTCCGGCAAACAGGTGTATTTACACTGAAAGAGGGTAAAGCTATGTGGAACTATGTGCATACGGGATTGGAGAATATGGAGGAATATACTGTCACAGACGGACTGGAAGAAGGTATGGAGGTGATAACTACCGGAAATGTGAATCTGGCTCATGAAGCACCGGTGAGGGTGATTAAAAATTAAAGGTATGGTTAAGTTCTTATTGCAACGGCCCATTGCGGTGCTGATGGCTTTTACCGCCTGTTTTATTGTCGGGTTGGTGACCTACTTTTCGCTGCCTGTATCTTTGCTGCCCGATATTGCCATACCGCAGATTACCATACAGGTAACGGGCGAGAATTCATCGGCACGCGAACTGGAGAATACGGTGGTTACCCCTGTGCGCAGACAGTTGCTGCAAGTGGCCGGACTGAGAGAAATAAAAAGTGAAACCCGTGACGGGGCGGGTGTGATCCGTCTGGAATTTGACTTTGGAGTGAATACCGACCTGGCATTTATAGAGGTGAATGAGAAGATAGATGCCGCTATGAACAGTCTTCCCAAGGAAGTGACACGTCCCAAGGCTATCAAAGCGAGTGCAACGGATATTCCTGTACTTTATGTCAATATGACTTTGAAAAACGACGGTGCTTATCAGGAAACCGACGAGCAACAATTTCTGGAGTTGTGCGAATTGGCGGAGAATGTGGTGAAACGCCGCATCGAACAGTTACCCGAAGTGCTATGGCGGATATAACCGGAGTGCCCGGAAGGCTTTTGCAAATTGTTCCTGATAAAGATAAACTGGCCATGACGGGTATCAGTGTGGAGGATATAGAGAATACACTTTCCGCCAATAATGTAGAGCCGGGAAGTATGCTGGTGAGGGATGGTTATTATGAATATAATATTCGCATAGCTACCCTGCTCCGTACCCCGGAGGATGTGAAGAATATCTATATCCGCAAGGGGGAACGTATTATGCAGTTGAAAGAGCTCTGCAAAGTAGATATTGTTTCGCAAAAAGAGATGGGACGTTCCGTAGCCGGAGGAAAAAGGGCGGTGACGCTGGCCATTATCAAGCAGAGCGATGAAAATATGGATGTCATGAAAGAGAAGCTGAAAGTAACAACCGATTATTTTGCTTCTCTATATCCGGATATTGAATTCAGCGTAAGCCGTAATCAGACGGAATTGCTGGACTATACCATTTCGAATTTGCAGTCAGAACCTATCTTTGGGTTTCTTGTTTATCTTTATTGTGGCCGTGCTGTTTTTGGGGGATGTCCGTTCACCGTTGATTATCGGTATCAGCATGGTTACTTCTATTGTAATCACATTCTTTTTCTTTTATTTCTGTCATGTGTCGCTGAATGTGATATCACTTTCGGGCTTGATTCTGGCTGTAGGTATGATGATAGACAGCGCCATTATTGTAACGGAAAATATTTCGCAGTATCGTGAACGGGGGTATTCTCTGAAACGTTCGTGTGCCGTGGGCACGACGGAAATGATCACACCGATGCTCAGTTCGTCCCTTACAACCATTGCGGTATTTGTGCCTTTGATATTTATGAGTGGCATAGCCGGAGCTATTTTTATGGATCAGGCTTTTTCTATCACGGTGGGATTGATGATATCTTATATTACGGGTATTATGTTGCTGCCCGTATTGTATCTGTTGTTTTATAAGGTCGGTATCCGCAGTAAGGGATTTCTTTCCAGACGTTTTGACAATCTGCTGAAAAATGAGTGGCTGGAAAGCTTTTATGATAAAGGGATTGACTGGGTGTTCTCACATAAAAAGCTTTGTGTGACCGGCACGCTGGCAACCCTTTCCACTGTGTGTGTTTCTTTTTTATGTAATGGAAAAAGAGCGTATGCCGCAGATTGACCAGAATGAACTGGTGGCAAGGATAGAGTGGAATGAGAATATCCATGTGGACGAGAACAACCGCCGGGTGGATGATTTAATGAAACAGGTGGACAACCGGGTAACGGAGCATGCTGCTTATGTGGGTATGCAGGATTATATATTGAACGGGGGCAGTGAACTTTCGTCTACCGAAGCGGAACTTTATTTCAAGACGGAAAAGCCATCCGGAATCTATTCATTGCAGGAATTATTAGAGAAGGAGATAAGAGAGAAATATCCGTTGGCTGTGGTTACTTTCTCACCTCCCGAAACAATCTTTGAAAAATTGTTTGTGACAGGAGAAGCGGATGTGGTAGCGGAACTCCATACGGCGAATAAGTCGCAGGCACCGGATGCGGAGCATTTGCAGCGGTTGGAAAAGGAAATTACGCGGGTGGCGGGTAATGTTCCGACGGGCATCGCTTTCCGGAATCAGATGAATCTGATAATCAATAAAGAAAAACTGTTGTTGTATAACGTATCATATGATGAATTGACGCGGGTGCTCCGCACGGCTTTCAAAGAAAACAAGGTTTCCGTTTTACGCTCTTATCAGCAATATCTGCCTATCAGTATTGCCGGAGAGGAAAAGAGTGTAAATAGTGTATTAAGTGAAACTTTGGTGCGGACGATGGCGGATGGTAACGGAGAGGTGAATCATATTCCTTTGAATAATCTGGTGACGGTAGTGCCCGCCGAAGATTTGAAGAGTATTACGGCGGGAAAGAACGGAGAATATATTCCTTTAAGTTTTTATGATGTGAAGGATGCACCGGAACTGATGCGGAATGTAAAAGAGGTGGTTAGTGAGGAAAAGGAATGGGAAGTGGATTTCTCGGGTAGTTTCTTTTCGAATGAAAAAATGATGGGGGAATTGACTGTGATTCTTTTTGTTTCTTTGTTGCTGATGTATTTTATCCTTTGCGCGCAGTTTGAGAGTTTCTTTGCAACCGCTGATTGTCTTGATGGAAATTCCTATTGATACGGCTTTTGCTTTGCTGGCATTATGGGTTTTCGGTCACACGTTGAATTTGATGTCTGCCATAGGCATTATCGTGACTTGTGGTATTGTGGTGAATGACTCTATTTTAAAAATGGATGCCATCAATGAATTACGGAAAGCGGGGATGCCTTTGGTGGAAGCCATTCATACAGCGGGCAGGCGCAGGTTGAGAGCGATTATCATGACTTCGCTGACAACTGTCTTTGCAATGGTTCCGTTGCTGTTTACCTCGGATATGGGGTCGGAGATGCAGAAGCCTTTGTCTATTGCCATGATTGGCTCTATGGTGGTGGGAACTTTGGTCAGCTTGTTTATCATTCCTTTAATATATTGGTTTATTTATAGAAAAACATGACAAAAATGAAGTACATTAGCATATGGATGGTGGGGTGTATGCTGTTGTCTTTCGGAGCAAAGGCGCAGCAGGTGGTGAAGCTGGATTTGCAACGCACGATAGAGATTGCGAATGATAGTTCCTTGTCCGCTTTCAGATATCAGAATCTTTATTTGTCGGGATATTGGGAATATCGTACTTACAAGGCGAACCGTTTGCCAAGTCTTACGCTGGATCTGACTCCGGCTAAATATTATCGCTATATCACCCAGCGTTATGATTCGAATGAGGATATGGATGTGTATCGTGAACAACAGATGTTCAGCGCATCGGGTGGATTGAGTATCAAACAGAATCTGGATTGGACGGGCGGTACTTTCTATATTGATTCGGAACTGGACTTTATGCGTAATTTCGGTGACTCAAAGTCTACACAGTATTCCAGTATCCCTGTGCGTGTGGGATATCAACAGAGCCTGTTGGGATATAATGCTTTTCGTTGGGACCGGAAAATAGAGCCGTTGAAGTATGAAAAGGTGAAGAAGCAATTCATTTATAACACGGAAATGGTTTCAGAAGAAGCGGTGACTTATTTCTTTGCGTTGGCTATGGCACAGGCGGATTACCGCTTGGCGGAGGAGAATGTGGCGTCCAGTGATACCCTTTATAGCATCGGACTCCAGCGTCATAAGATAGCAGCCATATCACGTGCCGATTTGCTGACATTGCAGCTGGACAAAGTGAATGCGCATAATACGTTGCAGAATGCGCAGATTGCTTTGAAACGCGCTATGTTTTCATTGGCTTCCTTTCTGAACCTGGATAAGAATACTGTGATTGAATTGGATATACCGGGACGTCCCACAGGAAAGATGATTCCCGTAGATGATGCGTTGATGCGGGCCAAAGAGAATAATCCTACTTTCCTGGAACAACGGCAGAATGTGCTGGAAGCGGAACAGAATGTGGACAAGACAAAGAAAGAATCCCGTTTCAATGCCAGCTTTAATGCCAGTGTGGGCTTTAACCAGGTGGCGGATAAACTGGGAGATGCTTACAGGCATCCTTTGCAACAGGACTTGGTTTCTGTCAGTGTTTCTATTCCTTTGATTGACTGGGGGGTGAGAAAGGGTAAATATAATATGGCGAGAAATAATCTGAATGTGGTGAGGATTGCCGCTCGTCAGGAAGAACTGAGTGTGGAGGAAGAGGTGATTATGACGGTGAATGATTTTAACATTCAGCAGAGTTTGATTGCGAGTGCGGAGGAGGCTTTGGACCTTGCCGTAATGGCATACGAGCAGACACGCCAACGTTTTATCATCGGAAAGGCGGATGTGAATAGTCTTACTCTTTCGTTGAACCGCCAGCAGGAGGCGCAGAAAAATTATATTTCGGCTTTGCAGAATTATTGGTTGAATTATTATAAGATACGTAAACTGACGCTGCACGATTTTGAGTCCGGTTTTTCCCTTGCGGACAAGTTTGATTTTAATACAGGAATTTATCGATGAGTAATCCGCGTAACCTCTCCTCGTTTACCTTGATAGTGACATTTGTCTTGCCTGTCACTGATAGGGGTGGTATTAGTACCGCTGTTGCCGGTTAAGCTGGCGCCGTCGCGTACCTTGCCCGGTCTGACTGTTTCTTTCAGTATGCCCGGCAATTCGTCACGGGTTATTGAGGCGGAGGTTACCAGTAAACTGGAGGCGATGATGGCAGAGTAAAGGGAATCAGGAAGGTGAACTCTACTTCGGATAACGGCAGCGGCTCAATTTCTTTGGAACTGGACAAGCATGCGGATATTGACGTTACCCGCTTTGAAGTGTCTACCATCATCAGACAGACCTGGCCTCAGCTGTCCGAGGGGGTGAGTTATCCTCAAATCAGTACGCGACGTTCGGATGATAAGGCATCCAGACCTTTTATTACTTATACACTGAATGCGCCTGCCAATCCTATTTTGATTCAGCAGTATGCGGAAGAGAATATCAAGCCGGTATTGGGACAGTTGAAGGGGATTTATAAAGTGGAACTGAATGGAGCTACACCTATGGAGTGGCAGTTGGAGTATGACAGTGACCAGCTTTCGCGTTTGGGAATCACACTGCAGCTGTGCAACGGGCCATTAACCGCCATTATGAAAAAGAGTTTCTGGGGATCTGTTCTATTGAAAAAGGTGCGGAGGGCAGAGAGTGGATCAGACTGGTACGTACATCAACTGAAAAAGAAATGGAATTTGAACCGGGAGCCATTCAACTGCAAGCCGAAGATGGAACGATGGTTACGCTGGATAAACTGATAAAGGTAAGGCATGTGGAAGAACGACCGCAAAGTTATTACCGGATAAACGGGCTGAATTCTGTCTACCTGTATATCACGCCGAGGAAACTGCCAATCAATTAAATTTAAGTGGGGAAGTGAAGCACCTTATGGGTGAGTTGCAACAGAAGATGCCTCCGGGCTATGAGGTACATATCAGTTATGACGCTACGGAATATATTCAGAAAAGAATTGGATAAGATTTATTTCCGTACCGGACTGACCGTATTGATTTTATTGCTGTTTGTAGCGTTGATAACACGAAATCTGCGTTATCTGTTCCTGATTGTGACCAGTCTGGCGGTTAATATATCTGTTGCCGTCATTCTTTATTATGCATTTGGTCTGGAAATGCAGCTTTATTCATTGGCGGGTATTACCATCTCATTGAATTTGGTGATAGATAATACGATAGTGATGACAGACCATATTCTGCATCGCCGCAATCTGAAGGCGTTTGTTTCTGTACTGGCGGCCACGCTGACTACTATCGGGGCATTGGTTATTATTTTCTTTCTGGATGAGAAGATACGTCTGAACTTGCAGGATTTTGCAGCGGTGGTCATTATCAATCTGGCAGTATCTTTGTTTGTTGCATTATTCTTTGTTCCGTCCATGATTGATAAAATAGGTTTGGAGAAGAAAAAGAGAAGAAAAAGAAGACGTTTTCTGCTCAGACCCACTTTTATGAAACGGTTGACTGTCTATTTTACCCGTTTCTATCAAGGGGTGATTTATTATTTATGCCGTTTCAGGGTGATAGCTTGCCTATTATTGCTGCTGGGGTTCGGTCTGCCTGTATTTATGCTGCCCGAGAAGATGGAAGGAGAAGGTAAATGGTGGAATATTATAATAAGGTATTTGATAATCCTACCTTCAAGGATAAGGTAAAGCCGGTAATCAACAAGGCTTTAGGTGGCAGCCTCCGTCTTTTTGCGGAAAAAGTATACGAGGGAAGTTATTTCAATCGTGATGAAGGTGAAGTGGTGCTTTCCGTTTATGCTACGTTGCCTAATGGCAGTACATTGGAGCAGATGAATGTGCTGATTAAGAGGATGGAAACTTATCTGAGCGATTTCAAGGAAATCAGGCAGTTTCATACTTCCATTTACAGCCCCCGGCGTGCCAGTATGCAGATTTATTTCAAGAAGGAAGTCCGGAACAGCGGTTTTCCCTATACACTGAAAGCCAATATGATAAGCAAGGCACTGGAACTGGGAGGCGGCAGCTGGGGCATCTACGGATTGCAGGACCAGGGGTTCAGTAATGACGTCCGCGAGAGTGCCGGCTCCTACCGCATCAGGATGTACGGCTACAACTACGACGAACTCTATGAGTGGGCGGAGAAGCTGAAGGCCAAGCTGCTGACGCACCGGCGTATCAAGGAAGTGCTCATCAATTCGGAGTTCTCCTGGTGGAAGGATGACTATCAGGAAATTCTACTTCAACCTGAACAAGGAGCGCATGGCGACAAGGAGGCATCGACG
>ENA-OQKM01000030-OQKM01000030.1-human-gut-metagenome-genome-assembly--contig:-NODE-30-length-10309-cov-1.090552_pt1 | contig 10309 bp, 13 predicted proteins | sample MGYA00242781_ERZ504804 | MGnify/ENA primary metagenome ERZ504804 (study PRJEB26092, sample SAMD00036370) | human gut metagenome | host: Homo sapiens | study: EMG produced TPA metagenomics assembly of... | reverse complement strand
CATTTATTAGATATAGGACATGGAACAAATAGTGCATGGGAGTATTGTGGATGAAAATAATCTCTATCGCTTGCATAAATGTTGTTTTGATAAATAATAATGATTATATATTTGTGTAAAAATGACGAATAGGCACGAATAATTAAAAAGTATAGAATATATGAGGACACTGATTTTATTGCTCGGATTATTATTAAATTCTATTGTTATTGACGCACAGAGTGTTTCCGGCTTATTAGTTGATGAAAAAGGAAATCCTGTCAGTTTTGCTAATGTGGTATTGCTATCTTCCAAAGATTCATCTTTTGTGCAAGGTACAATTAGCAATGAACAAGGAATTTTCAGCATAGACCAAACAAGCGGTAATAATATACTCAGAATTTCTTGTCTTGGCTTTATTCCGGTGACAAAAGCCTATGCTCAGTTTCCGGTAACGATTGTGATGTATGAAGATGTTAATCTGTTGGGGGAAGTCGTGGTAAAGGGGAATCGCCCGTCATATAAACTTACTGCTGAAGGGTTGCAGACCCATGTGCAAGGAACAGTACTTAGCAAAATGGGTACGGCGGAGGATGTGTTGAAGCATATACCGGGACTTCAGAAGAAAAATGATGCGTATGAGGTATTTGGAAAAGGGAGCCCGATAATCTATGTGAATGGAAGATTGCTGCGTGATTTGTCGGAACTGGACCAGCTGAAGTCAGAAGATATTAAGAATGTAGAACTGATTACCAGCCCCGGTGCAAGATATGATGCGTCTGTGAAAGCAGTGGTGAAGATTACTACCCGCCCCATAAAAGGGGAAGGATTTGGATTTGATGTGCGTTCCGGTTATAATCAGTGGGAGTATGCCGGTTTCGTGGAACAGTTGAACTGGAATTACCGGCGTGATAAATTGGATGTGTTCGGCACCGTGTATTATAGAAAAAGTGAAGGGTTTGACGAAAGTGGTTTACTCAAGATGTGCATGTTGATACGCTTTGGCATCAGGACAATTATCAGTTCGCAAAAACGAATCAACAGGCATTTACCAATATCGCAGGTGTGAACTATGCATTCGATGAAAATAATTCAATCGGAGTAAAATATACATTGAAAGCCAATCCGGATGCCCGCTATCACACTATATTTAATTCGGATGTATATGCCGATGGCACGCATTATGACTATCTGGCGAATGATATCAATGCCACTGCGTATTATAATCCCTCGCATTCGGTAAATGTTTATTATAAGGGGATGGCGGGAAAAACGGAGATTGATTTTAATGCGGATTATCTGTTTGACAAAAACGGAGACAATACGATACAACGTGAAGAAAGCAGTAATAAGGAAGATAGGGTTGTCACTTCTACCAATACATTGAGAAGTGAACTCTTTGCTGCCAAACTGGTGCTGAGCCGTCCGCTGCTTGGAGGAAATGTCATGATAGGGGCTGAATACAGTCATACAGAGCGGCAGGATGATTATGTGAATCCGGAAGGTTATGTGCCGACTTCATTCAGTGAACTGAAAGAGCAGAATATCAGTCCGTTTTTAGAGTATAGCCGCAATACCCCCATAGGGCAACTCTCCGTGGGGGACGTTATGAGTGGGTGAACTTTGATTATTATGAGGATGGGAAATATATGGAAGGACAAAGCCGGAATTTCAGTAATTTCTTTCCGAGTGTTTTCATTGGGTTCTGAAATAGGCGGAGTGCAGTTGGCAGCTTAGTTATGCGGCAAAGACGCGTCGTCCGTCCTACCAGCAGTTGAGCAATAATGTGACGTATGCCAATAGGTTCACGCTTCAGTCCGGCATCCGTTATTGGAACATGAGGTGGTGCATAACGTTTCTTTGATGGGGACATGGAAGTTTATGCAGTTCAGTCTGGATTATAATGACAGAAGAAATGCAATCATTTACTGGGGGGAACAAATGGAGTATAATCCGGCGGTAACGCTTATTTCTTTCAAAAATCTCCATAGCTTGAAATCTGTTTCGGCATTCTTGTCATTGGCGCCTAAGTTTGGAATCTGGTCGCCGCAATTGAATTGGGGAGTGCAGAAACAATGGCTGGATCTGGAGACTACCGATGGATTGCTGAAGATGAACAAACCGATGTTTACGGGGGCTTTTAATAATACATTTAATTTTAATCACGGCTGGATGGCTTCGGTGGAAATGAATTATCAAAGTAAAGGCGATATGGAGAATTACTCGGAAACCAAGAATATTTTTTATGTGGATGCCGGGGTTACAAAGTTCTTTTGGGGGGATAGGATGTCTGTGAAACTGAGTGGTACGGATTTGTTCCATGGCATGAAGTCGGGAAACCGTATGTATTATAACCGGGCATCTTCTTTGCAAATTAATAATTATGATAGTAGGAAAGTGATGCTGACGGTACGCTATAAATTTAATGCTACGCGTAATAAATATAAGGGTAGTGGTGCCGGAGAGAGTGAGAAGGAAAGATTATGAGTGCCTACTTTTCACATTTCATTTGTTCTTACCCAGCTTATATACCATTTGGCGGAATAAAGGTACGTTTAACCATATATATTCGTACCAATGTTCTACCTTTCTTTTCCATAGTTTGCTCCAGCTATATATTTCCCACCATTTTAGATGGAGATTTGCCGAATTCATAAAATCTTGTGTGGGAAAGAGGGTCAGGGCTATTCCTTTTATCCATAATGTTTTCATTTCGTCCGCCCAATATTGCATGAGTCCGAATTCCGGTTCCCAGATAATGAATCGGGATTCATGAATGCCGTAACAGACTACATATCCTGGTACATTGAAATCATTGAGAGTGAAAGATGATGGGAAGTTTTCTTTGTGTTAATTGATGAATGTTTTGCAAACATATTTCGCTTTCATGCCGGAATATATAGCCCCTTGTTTCATTCCTGCCAAGGTAAGCTTTCCATTTATTTTGCACCATTCGGTCAATGTATGTATGTCCGTTTCTTTTCCGTTGTAATATTTTATAACAGTGAGCAGGCAAGCTACCTCTACAGGGCACTTGGCATTGGAACGGACAAATGATTTCTTTATTTTATCAAGTTCGTATTCTGTCATAACCCGGTTTGTTTTATAAGAGAAAACTCATGGAGCGGCCGCAATCACTTAAAAAAAGAAATTCATTGGAGCGATTAACGTTCATTTGGACGTGGAAGTAGGTATGAACGCTGAATTACTTTAATAAGTGTGCGGCCGGAGTCTGCATGAGTTATATCTGTTACGTCCTGCTCTTTCTATTAACATATCGGCTATTTTGTTTATTTCCCGATTCTTACGCTCAAAGAAATCGCATAACTCTTTCGCCTTTTGTGTTAGTGTTGTTTTATTTTGTAATGCATATTCTATTTGTTGCTCCAATTTCATCGGAGTTATGTTTATCATATCTTTAGGCGAATATTTCAGTACCGGTATTTGAGCAAAGGTACAATCCAGCCATGCGTCAGAATGTGAGTCGGTCAAAGCCAAATCGCATAATGGTAATATGGTGTTAAGGTTCAGCGTGCGGAATAATTCCATGTTGTCGGGCAATTCAGACGATTGATATACATTTGGTATGTCGGTCAATAATATGAATTGGTACCGGGGATTTCTGATGGAACTTCTTTTTATAACTCTATAAAAATCTTCTAGAATCTTTGAATTTTTATTTCCTTTTCCTAATAATCCGACAATAATATTTCTTTCTTTGTCTTTTTTAATATCCTGCAATCTCTTTGTCAATGTTTCCAAACGTGGTCCGGAACCGGATGACAGGTAGGGAGTGGATGGCAGATAAAGTATAGAAATATCTTTGTCCTGTATGTTTTGGTCAGGCAACTGCATGGCTATGAAATATAGTCAATGGCTAGCTGCCGATAGAGGGAGGCATGTGCTGCATGCCGACAATCCAGAAGCGTTAGGTCGGGCTTTAACCAACGGAAATCATCTGGATAAAGTACGCAGTTGCTTATTCCTTTATCATATAGTACAGGCGTAAAAGCAGGGTTTGAGGTGTAGGTATAGTATACCTCTTGTTTCTTTTCCCGCAATATCCCTGCTAATTTGATGGTTAGCAATAACTGGCTTTTGTCCGGTGCTATGTCAAGAAGGAAATTCAGCATATATTGTTGCGTTAATATGGATTTGTTTAATGAACTTTTTGGACAAATTATATTCATAGAAATTGGAACTTTCATGTTCCAATTTCTAATGAATCAAGTTAGTGGTTTAAGTATACTTTAGTTGGGTTATGAAAACAGGTCTGTCACTCTTTAGTGAAATATCCCGTTAAATGTCCGGAAGGTGTACCTGTTATTTCTAGTTTATATTCTTCTGCAGGGAAATTTGCAATAGAAATTGTGATGTAAGCGCTCTGTACTTCAGGAATATCATTTTCATAAACGACGCCCCCTTTTGCCATATCTGTGATGCGGATGGTCATATCACGGTCGGGTGACGCGTTCTTGAGGGTAAGGAGATAGCCATCGGTAAATACAGTTATGGGGCAATTGGTAGCAGCACTTCTAATAGGATCATCCCATCTGCCATCCAATTCTACATCTTTAACAGGAGTTTCTGTTGTATTGGCTTGTACAGGCAAAATACCTATTAATGTAGTTATGATAATAACTATACTCCATATCTTTTTCTTTATACTTTTTAACTTCATGACTTTATGTTTGTTTTAATTGTTTTGTTTGGGGCAAAGTTAGAGGATAAATCTTAAAAACGTGCAGATATCATGTGGACAAATGGAAAAAGGTAATAAGTTAATAACTAGCTTATTTACTTTTTTATAGGCACTATAAAATATTTTGTGTAAATGGAAATACGGGATTCAGAAATGAGTCTCGTATTTTTTATTTTATACATTTGCAAAATGAAGAAGCTTATGAAAGAAAAGAATCAAGTAGTGCCTGATGAGGTTTTAAGCAAGTTTATCAGTCAGTTCAAGACAGAAGCCGATGTGAGCAAGTTTCTGAAGCAGTTGCATGCCCAAGTATTGGAAAAGATGCTTGAAGGTGAAATGGATGCCCATTTGGGATATGAAAAGAATTCTGTGATAGGAAATAACACTGGCAACTCCCGAAATGGCAGTTATCCGAAGAAAATCCAAACCGAACATGGAGAGTCTGTCATTTCTATTCCACGTGACCGTAACGGCCAGTTTGAGCCGATAGCAGTGCCTAAACATGAAAGCCGTGGACTTTCTATAGAAAAGCTCGTTATCTCCCTATATGCCAAAGGAATGAGCGTTTCTGACATAGAGGAAGAGATGCGTGAGATTTATGAAATAGAGCTCTCTACATCTGCCATTTCCATCATTACCAACAAGGTCAATCAGGCTGCCCAGGAGTGGCAGAACCGTCCCCTTGATCCTGTTTACCTGATAGTCTGGATGGATGGTATTGTCTTCAAGGTACGGGATAACGGTAAGATCATAAACAAGACCGTTTACCTTTGCGTCGGACTGAAACAGAACGGTCTGAAGGAAGTCCTTGGCATGTGGGTTGGCAAATCGGAAAGCTCTTCTTTCTGGATGGGTGTCCTGACTGATTTAAAAGCCCGTGGGGTGCAGGATATCCTGATTACCTGTACTGACAATCTGAATGGATTTACGGATACTATCCGCAGTATATTCCCTCAGTCATCCACTCAAATCTGTGTGGTACATCAGATCAGAAACTCCTGTAAATATGTGGTTTATAAAGATAAGAAAGAGTTTACGGCAGATATGAAGAATATCTATAATGCACCCAACAAAGAGGTTGCAGCCACAGAACTTGACAATCTGGAAAAGAAATGGGGAGGAAAGTATCCTTATGCTATACTTTCATGGAGAAACAACTGGGATGATTTGACTGTTTTCTTCCAGTTCCCGCTGGAAATCAGAAAAATAATCTACACAACCAATCTCATTGAAAACCTGAACGGAAAAATCAGAAAGTACACGAAATCAAAGCTTTCATTCCCTTCGGATGATGCAGTCAAAAAGACCGTTTATCTTTCACTTATGGAGATTGAGAAGAAATGGACACAGCCGATTCATAACTGGGGCTTGATTATGAATCAATTTATGCTTATTTTGAAACAGAATCCAGATATAAGAATCAAACTTACAGCTGAATCCTGTTTCCAATTTACACAAAATTTTGGACAGTGTCAATAGAAGATTTCTTCATCCCATTCCGTATCGGAATCCATGGACAATGCAATTCTTGTTTCCAATGTATCCAGAGTGTCCTGCCAACGTATGATGCAATCTGCATAATGCGGTTTCGCATTTACGCATGTTAACAGAACTTACTTGGTAAAGCATATCCTTATGTCTTTTCTGATTTCATCCGGCTTTTTCCAGTCGGAATCATCCACGATTTCAAAGTCCGATTCCCTCTACCAGCAGGCATGTACCTTTATCATAAACCATCATGGTACGTTTGCGATATGTCTTTTGCGTATTTCTGCCCAATCAGGCAAATCCCAACGTTCGATAGTCCAAATTCCCACGATAGTTTCCGGAATGGCATTGCATTCGCTCTAATGTTATCTTTCTCATATTTTTCTAATTTATAGGTTACAGACCTGACCGTATAAGTCTTGCACGGTTTCCCGAATGCAGGAAAACGGTCGAACTCCTTATATGATTCCCAATCCACTGACATGGTATATCCGTTTGGAAAATTTTCACCGATAAATTTGGTTATCATTTTTTTGTCTTCGTCGGTAAGAAACAAATCCTCTTCAACACCATATTCCAATGAATAAATCGCCCATTCGGGAATATTGTTCCAAATGAGCGTTTTACTGTTGTTGTCATTCATAGTCCTGCTGATTAAGTCTGTTTATAATTTCGTCAAGCTCCGTTTCCCACTTGTCCGTCCCCTCAATGAGTGACGGGTAGGTCAGTTGTTGCCACTGCCGGTAATCGAAGAGTTTCATACGCAGCGGATAGTAATCGAAAAGTTTCCGGTCTCCGGAAAATACTCTCAGGTGATTTGTTCCGACTTCCATCAGTCTCAGGCCATAATGGCCAATGATTTCGTAAAATCTTTTCATCGGTGTGAAGTTGCTTCTGCTCATATCTTTTATTTTTAAGTTAGACATTTCACGGCTCGTGAGCCGATTTTTTATTTCTTGCCTGCCTCGCTGTCCCGTGCCGGATTGTGCAAGGCTTTCCGGAAAAATACCGCAAGCGCAGCGCGGAAGATTTTTGCGTAAACCCGTAAGCCCGGCCTTGCTCAATCCAGACAGGCACGGGGCTACCTTTGCAGGCTGAAATAAAAAAGCGGTCTATATTATTCCTTATCGCCTTCATCCTGTGGAATCAGATGTTTCAAATCAGGGTCATTTTTATCCTAAACATCTCATCCTCGATTATCTGCACCACATCTGCTTTGATTTGGGAATAGTTCCGGTCTATCTGTTGCTGCATGATATCGTTGCCATTCTTGTCCTTGAACTCGTTGATGACAGGTATCTTCTTGTAAGCCTTTGTTTCCGCCGCTACCTTTTCGCTATCGACAATAATCCGTGCGTGGAAAATTTTCTGGTCAATTTCTTCCCCGAAGTTGTCCGCCACACTGCCCACGAATGTGCCCTGCGAGAGGTTGGCAATCTTGGATGCAGGTATCAGCGAATCCAACTGCGTGTTAATGGAAGTGGATGTGTCCTGCCGGTTAATAGAGATGGATTGTCGTTGCTGGAGTATTTTACCAAAACGTTCCGACAGGCTTTTTGCCGTTTCCCCGACCACCTGCCCTGAGAATATATTTCCGACCGTATTTTGGATTACCTTCGCCTCTTTGTCACCGTAGTCACGGGTAAGCTGTGAGAAATCCTGAAAGCCGAGACACACTGCCACTTTGTTGCTTCGTGCTGTGGCTATCAGGTTGTCGATACCACGGAAATAGATGGTCGGAAGCTCGTCAATAATGATGGAACTCTTGAGTTGTCCTTTCTTGTTTACCAGTTTCACGATACGGGAGTTGTATAGCCCAATGCTGCCGAATAGATATTCTGTCTGTCCGGATTATTTCCCACGCATAGGATTTTAGGATGTTCAGGATTATTCAAATCCAACGTGAAGTCATCGCCTGTCATGACCCAGTAGAGCTGCGGTGAAATCATCTTGATAGCGGGATTTTCGCGCTTGCTATCTGGCCCTGGAGCTGGTCTTGTGCTCCGCCCTGCCATGCATCCATAAAAGGAGAAAGATAGTTTTCAAGGGAAGGATACGAGGTCAGAATTGTAAATATATCCGCATACGGTTTGTTCAGAAACTCTATCGCGTGAGGAAAGGTACAATACTTGCCGTCCTTGTAAATCCGCAAGTACCAGATAATCGCGGCGAGCAAAATAATCGGGGATTCCACGAAGAAATCACCCTGTTTCTGTATCCAGGTCTTGTTCAAATTCAGGAGAATGGTATAGGCTGATTCGTAGGCATCACTGATATCCGCCATGAATTTCGGGTTTATAGGATTGCATCTGTGGCTGCGTCTCGGATCGTCAAAGTTTATCACATAGAATTCCGGTCTGACCTTGTATTTATCCAGATTCTTTAGCAGTTCGTTATAGGCTATTACAGAAAGGTCGTCAAATTTGTAATCATACAGATACAAAGCGAAACCTTTGTAAATCTGCTGTTTGATAAAATTATTCACCACAGCGTAACTCTTACCCGAACCGGGCGTTCCAAGCACGATGGAAGCACGGAACGGGTTGACGATGTTTATCCATCCGTCCCATTCCTTGCCCTGATAAACAAATTTCGTGGGCAGGTTGACGGAATACTCGTTCTCCATGAGCCTTGTTTCCTGCATGAAGCTCTCATTGGCGGTATTGAACACGTCCTCCATCAGATTATTCTTCAACATACGGCTTATCCACATACCCGACATCAAGAGAAGGATATACCTGCGGTAAGCGTTACCGTATATATGACGGCATTGGCTGTCAGGTTGAACGGCAGGTCGAGCATCCACCAGTTCATGAAAAACAGCACCATCCCCGAAAGGAAAGCGGCATATATCCTGTTCCATGTCATCTTTTCATTCTTCACACCTTTTGTGCCCAGACACGAGAGTGCAAGGAATATGACGGCAAACACTTTCGTTATAAGCAGGTTGCTGAACAGCCCCGCCGTTCGCTGAAAATTAAGCAGTATCCTGTCAACCACGCCTATATTGATACCCATATCCACAAATGATCGGTAACAGAACCAATAGACGTGAATGACAATAAAAACAATGGATATGGCACGCATGAACTCCATGACCTTGGCCAGTCCTCTCAAATCATCTTCCTGTTGCATGATAAACTGATTTTTAATGTTGGTAAATTCGGAAATTAGGATATTCCCCGTGAGCGGTGTTTCTTCTTCTTTTTACGTTGCAGCTTCCGGGCGAGAGCCTCTTCCTGCGGATCGGGACCGTTCGCTTCCAGGTTGAATATCCCGAAAGCCTGTTCGATGGCACTTTCCATATCGGAGGAGAATCCGCTTTGCAGACCGGTGTCCGGCATGCGTGCATCCAAATCCGGGATGCTGTCCGGATTATTAAAGAGCTGCTCAAAGACGTTTGCCGAGAACTTCTTGCCGAGCCGTGAGCCGTTACAGACCTCCCGGTTCTTGTGGTCGATGAAGGTCGCACCGTAGATGCGTCCTTCATCGTTCTCACGGAATACCGTATCTATGCCTTTCCCCGCAAGCATACGGACAAATATCTCCCGGTCGCCACGGAAACCGTGCATGGCAAGAGCCACTTCGTTCCGGATCTTCGGCTGCCATTTTTTGCCTTATACTCACGAACGTTGTAACCGATACGCTTTTCCAGTCCCTCATACCCGTAGCGCTTCCCGATAAGGGAAGACTTGATGGGCGTGCAAAGCGGTTTGCCCGTGTCATCCGTCATGGTATAGACGATGCCGTTATAAGGCACTCCATCAAATTCGCCTTTCACTTGCTTCGTTTCGATATTGAAGCAGGAGAGCAATGCGCTGTACTCCCCGAAAGACTGGAAACGGTAAGAGCCGAACACGCTCTTTACGATGTTGGACACCTGCTTCTTTACATCACCGCTTTGGTAGTCCGCTTTTTTCAGGTACGGTTCAAGCAATTCCTTCCGTTTGTTCTCCACCTGCTTCAGTCCGAACTTCCTTTCCAGTTCCCGGCAGGCTTTCATCGAACGGTTCCATTCGTATGCGTCACTAATTTTTTCGCCGTTCTCCTTTACACAGGTGGAGATGATATGGACATGCCTGCGGTCGATGTCCTCGTGCAGATAGACGATGTAGGGCTGGTCGCCGTACCCCATCTTCT
>ENA-OQKM01000028-OQKM01000028.1-human-gut-metagenome-genome-assembly--contig:-NODE-28-length-10590-cov-0.740705_pt1 | contig 10590 bp, 12 predicted proteins | sample MGYA00242781_ERZ504804 | MGnify/ENA primary metagenome ERZ504804 (study PRJEB26092, sample SAMD00036370) | human gut metagenome | host: Homo sapiens | study: EMG produced TPA metagenomics assembly of... | reverse complement strand
TGGCCTCATTGGCTGATCCTCTCTGCTGTCTGGGTCTGATCCGATTATGGTGCTCTACAAGCCCCGCACATGGTGTGCGTTTTGTCCGATGGGAACCATGACACAGGCATTTGCAAGCTGAAAAACAAAGAATAAACAAAGATAACAGAACGGAGCCTTTCTCATGGCTGAACTGAAAATTACTGCTGCGAATTTTGAAAATGAGATACTGCATTCCGACAAGCCCGTCCTGCTGGATTTCTATGCGGACTGGTGCGGACCGTGCAAAATGCTCTCTCCCGTACTGCATGAGCTTGCCGAAGAAAAAAGCGGTACGCTCAAGGTGGGCAAGGTCAACGTGGACGAGCAGATGGAGCTGGCAATGCGTTTTCAAGTATCCAGCATCCCGATGCTGGTCGTATTCAAGGATGGAAAGGCCGTTGCCAAATCGGTCGGCGGCCATCGGCCTAAGTCGGAGATTGCCGCAATGGTGGAGGGCGCAAGATGAAAGTTGTGATCGTAGGCGGTGTGGCGGGCGGTGCTTCTGCCGCTGCCCGCATCCGCCGTTTGGACGAACACGCCCAGATCATCATGATCGAGCGCAGCGGCTATGTGTCCTATGCCAACTGCGGTCTGCCGTATTATGTGGGCGGTGTGATCAAGGAGCAAGAAGAACTGACACTGCAAACTCCGGAGAGCTTCTGGGACCGCTTTCGCATTGATGTGCGGGTACGGCAGGAAGTAACTGCGATCGATCCCACAGAGAAAACCGTCACCGTTCACGCATTGGATAGTGGAAAGGTCTACACGGAAACCTATGACAAACTGCTCCTCGCACCCGGCGCAAAGCCGACGGTTCCTGCGCTTTCCGGCGTCAGCAGTGAGCGTGTTTTCACGCTGCGCACCGTGGAGGATACCCTCCGCATTAGGCACTTTGTAGAGGATCAGAAGCCGAAAAACGCTGTTTTGGCTGGCGGCGGCTTTATCGGTCTGGAAATGGCGGAAAACCTTACAGAAATGGGCGTTTCTGTCACCATCGTTCAGCGATCCAATCAGCTATTAGCACCACTGGATGCGGACATGGCGAGCTTTGTCCATGCGGAAATGCGCAGACACGGCGTGACTCTGCGGTTGTGGGAAACCGTCACCGGATTCCGACAGGACGGAGATTCCGTGCTGACGCTGCTGGAGGAAAGTGAGCCGCTGCGCTCCGACATGGTGCTGCTGGCCATCGGCGTCACGCCGGACACCCATCTGGCAAAAGAGGCCGGACTTGAGCTGGGCATCCGGGGCAGCAATCGCTGTCAACGAGCGGATGGAAACCTCCGTGCCGGACATCTATGCTGTGGCGATGCCGTAGAGGTCACCCATTTTGTAACCGGGCAGAAAGCGTTGATTTCGCTGGCGGGACCCGCCAACAAGCAGGGACGCATTGCCGCTGACAATATCTGCGGCGGCAACAGCCACTTTACCGGCTCTCAGGGTTCGTCTGTTCTGAAACTGTTTGGCTTGACAGCGGCCTCCACAGGTATCAATGAAAAGGCAGCGCAGGCAGCAGGAATCGCTTACGACAAAGTCGTGCTTTTCCCGGCATCCCACGCTGCCTATTACCCCGGCGCACAATCTATGGCAATGAAGGTACTGTATGAAAAGGAAAGCCTGCGGCTGCTGGGTGCGCAGATCGTTGGCGGCGAGGGCGTGGACAAGCGTATTGATGTACTGGCAACGGCCATTCGCTCAAAAATGAAAGCTTTGGAACTAGACGGAACTTGACCTTTCCTATGCGCCGCCCTATTCCTCTGCCAAGGATCCGGTCAATATGGCCGGTTTTATGATTGAGGATTTGGAGAGCGGGAAAGTGCAGCAGTTCCATTGGAATGATGTTGAGGACTTGCCCTGCGATGGCAGTGCGACGCTGCTGGACGTCCGTACGGAAGGCGAATATCGGCGTGGGCACTTGAATGGATTCCGCAATATTCCACTGGACGATCTGCGGGAGCACTTGGACGAGTTAGAGCGGGACAAGCCTATCTATGTGAATTGCCAGACTGGGCTTCGCAGTTATCTGGCCTGTCGGCTTTTGACACAGTATGGTTTCAGCTGTTCCCATCTCTCCGGCGGATACAGTTTTTATCAGGTCGTAACACAAGAGCAGCAGACAGCGCGGAGCGCCTATCCCTGCGGAATGGAGAAACTATGAGTGAAAATTTATTTGGCTTGACGGTTGCGGCAGATAAAGGCTTAGATGATCTGCAGTGCCAGCGCCTTTTAAGCGAAAATCGCAGGTATCAGGAAGTCATGCTGCAATACCGATGTGCGCTGAAAGCACTTGAAAGCAGGTTGGAAATTCTGAACGAAGAGTTTTCATTGCAGCATGACCGCAATCCGATAGAAAGTATGAAAAGTCGCTTGAAGTCGCCGTCCAGCATTATGAATAAGATGCAGAAGCGCGGACTTTCTCTGGATTTTCCGACCATGCAGCAAATATCATGGATATTGCCGGTGTGCGGGTGATCTGCTCTTTCGAGGAGGATGTGTTCTTTTTGGCAAAGTGCTTAAAAGATCAGTCTGACATTGAAATCATCACGGAGAAAGATTATATTTCACACCCTAAGCCAAATGGCTATCGCAGTCTGCACCTGACGATCCGGCTGCCGGTATTCTTTGCGGAAAAAGAGATCCATGTGCCAGTGGAGATACAACTCCGTACAATCGCTATGGACTTCTGGGCAAGCCTTGAGCATACCATCCGCTACAAGAAAAACTTGCCGATAAATGCTGAAGTCGAAACTGAATTGAAAGAGTGCGCCGATTCCAGCAGAGAGTGGATGGTAAGATGGAACATTTACTGCATATCATAACATAATGTGTCGAATATAAAATGAAAAGCACGCACTTTATTGCTTGTTTCGGTTGGACGGCTTAGGCTTGTCAGGGATCGCCTCATCCGCCTTGGGTGGGCGACCCCTGCGAGCCCCAACCAATTTCTCCGCTTTCTGGTTTTCAGGCATAGTCTTTTCTGCTTTCGGCGGACTGCCACGGCACAGCTTTTTCGGCTTCTATAATTGGAAGGAACATGGCTTTTCGCTGAATGGAAAGCGAAGCTGACCCGGGCTGGGGCGGTCTGTATTAAAGCGATATTTTTTTTGAAATAATCTTGACAAATTTTATCAAGATTGATATGATGGTATTAACAAGCAAGCGAAAAGAGGATGTGGAGCATGATCATCACCAAAGAGACGGACTACGCGCTGCGCATTTTGCGAGTGCTGCTGGACGGGGAGAAGCGATTCGGTGGCCGAGATGTCGGAAACGGAATTGATCCCCAATCAGTTTGCCTACCAGATTCTGCGCAAGCTCTCCGCCGGCAATTTGGTGCGGGTGAGCCGCGGCGCTCTCGGCGGCTGCGCGCTGTCCTGCGATCTGGACGCGACCTCCCTCTACGATCTCATGGGGGTCGTGGGGGAGCGGGGCATCCTGTGCGCCTGCATGGAGCCGGGATATAAATGCCGCTGGCAGGACAAGCATGGGTGGTGCGCCATCCACTGTCAACTGGCGGCCTTGCAGCAAAAGCAGGACGAGGCGTTCCGTGCCGTGAGCCTGCGCAGGCTGCTGACCGGCGGATCCGATCCCCAAGATACAAGCAAGCTGTAAAATTTTAAAAGGAGGTACCCATATGTTGTTTCAAACCACGGCGGCGCACGAAGAGCTGCGCGCGAAGATCCGGAGTTTTGCGGAGGAGGAGATCAAGCCCCTCGCATTTTTAATGGATCAGAACAATGAGTTTCCCGAGGAGGCTGTCAAGAAGCTGGGTAAGCTGGGCTGGATGGGCATTCCCTACCCCAAGGAGTACGGCGGTGCCGGTCTTGATGCCCTGAGCTACGCCATCGCGGTGGAGGAGCTGGCCCGTGTGGACGGCGGCACGGGCGTAATCCTCTCCGCCCACGTCTCCCTCGGCTCATGGCCCATTTTCGCCTATGGCACCGAGGAGCAGAAGAAGAAATATCTGGTTCCGCTGGCCAAGGGCGAGAAGATCGGCGCCTTCGGCCTTACGGAGACCAACGCCGGATCCGACGCCGGCGGCACGGAGACCACGGCGCTGGATAAGGGGGACTACTACCTCCTCAACGGCGGCAAGATCTTCATTACCAACGCCCCTAAGGCGGACACCTATGTGGTTTTCGCCGTCACCACGCCGGACATCGGCACCCGGGGCATCTCCGCTTTCATCGTGGAGAAGGGCTGGAAGGGCTTTGAGTTCGGCGACCACTATGACAAGATGGGTATTCGCTCCTCCTCCACGGCGGAGCTGATCTTCAACAACGTGAAGGTTCCCAAGGAAAACCTATTGGGCAAGGAGGGCGAGGGCTTCAAGATTGCCATGTCCACGCTGGACGGCGGACGCATCGGCATCGCCGCGCAGGCGCTGGGCATCGCCCAGGGCGCGTTTGAGCACGCGTTGAGCTATTCCAAGGAGCGCGTCCAGTTCGGCAAGCCCATCGCGGCCCAGCAGAGCATCGCCTTCAAGCTGGCAGATATGGCAACCAAGCTGCGCTGCGCCCGGTTCCTCATCTACTCCGCGGCGGAGCTGAAGGAGCAGCACGCGCCTTACGGCATGGAGTCCGCCATGGCGAAGATGTACGCCTCGGACATCGCGCTGGAGGTCACCAACGATGCCTTGCAGATCCACGGCGGCAGCGGCTACCTCAAGGGCATGGAGGTGGAACGGGCCTACCGCGACGCCAAGATCACCACCCTCTACGAGGGCACTAACGAGATCCAGCGGGTGGTCATCGCCTCTCATCTGTTGGGCAGGCTGGGCAAGAGCTCCGGCGGCGAGAGCCGTTCGGCGGCCAAGAAACCCGCGCCCATCACCGGCATTCGCAAAAAGACCATCTTCCGGGAGGGGGATGCTGCCCAGCAGGTGGCCGACCTTGTGGCAGCGCTGAAGAAGGATGGTCACGACTTCTCCGTGGGCATCCCTATGGATACGCCCATCCCGCAGGCGGAGCGGGTGGTCTCCGCGGGCAAGGCATCGGGGAGAAAAAGAACATGAAACTGGTAGAGTCGCTGGCCAAGGCGTCGGCGCGGCCATCGGTTCTTCCCGCCCTGTGGCGGAGACTCTCAAATATCTGCCGCTGAACCGCTATGTGGGTATGTCCGGTCAGAAGTTCACCGGCAATCTGTACATCGCCTGCGGCATCTCCGGCGCATCCCAGCACCTTAAGGCATCAAGGACGCCTCCACCATCGTGGCCATCAATAAGAACGGTAACGCGCCTATCTTCAAGAACTGCGACTACGGCATCGTGGGCGATGTGGAGGAGATCCTGCCCCTGCTCACTGCCGCGCTGGATAGCGGCGAAAAGCTGCCCGCGCCACCCATGGTAAAGATGAAGCGGCCCACGCCGCCGAAGCCCGCCCCCATCGGCGACCGCTACGTCTGCAGCGGCTGCGGCTACGAGTATGTGCCGGAGTTGGGCGACGAGGACGGCGAGATCGCGCCGTGCCGTCTTGAGTCAGCTCCGCCGAGTCGGTGTGGGGTGTGTCCCGAATGCGCGGAGACGAAGGATCAATTTGTAAAGGCTTGAGGCCGTGAAGGAGGCAAGATAAGATGTATTGCGTGCGTAAAGTAACGAACGACCTCTACTGGGTGGGCGCCAACGACCATCGCCTGGCCCTGTTTGAAAACTGCTTTCCCATTCCCCGAGGCGTAAGCTACAACGCCTACTGCCTGCTGGATGAAAAGACGGTGCTCTTTGACACGGTGGACTGGTCTGCCTGCCGCTAGCTTTTGGAAAATCTGACGTATGTGCTGGATGGCCGCGAGCTGGACTACCTGCTGGTCAACCATCTGGAGCCGGATCACGCCGCCTGCATCGAGGAGATCCTGCTGCGCCATCCCAAGGTGAAACTGATCTCCAACGAGAAGGCATTCATGCTCATGCGGCAGTTCGGCTTCCATGTGGACGGACATGAGTGCATCGAGGTGAAGGAGGGCGACACCTTCTCCTTCGGCAAGCACACCGTCACCTTTGTGGGCGCGCCTATGGTTCACTGGCCGGAGGCCATGGTGACCCTCGACGTCACCGACGGCGTCCTCTTTTCCGCCGACGCCTTCGGCACCTTCGGCGCGCTGGACGGCAAGCTGTTCGCCGACGAGGTGGACTTCGAGCGGGACTGGCTGGACGACGCCCGCCGTTACCTCACCAACATCGTGGGCAAGTACGGCCCCCACATCCAGCTCCTGCTGAAAAAGGCCGGCGGCGTTTTGGATCAGATCAAGTACATCTGCCCGCTCCACGGCCCAGTGTGGCGCAGGGATCTGGGCTGGTTCATCGAAAAGTACGACACATGGAGCCGCTATGCCCCTGAAACCCAGGGTGTGCTCATCGTCTACGCCTCTATGTACGGCAACACGGAGAACGCGGCGCAGGCGCTGGCGACGTCGCTCTGCGATAAGGGCATGAGCAAGGTGGCGATGTACGATGTGTCCTCCACTCATGTCTCCCAGCTGATCTCCGAGGCGTTTAAGTACAGTCACATTGTCCTGGCCTCTGTGACCTACAACCTCGGCATCTACCCCGCCATGCATGACTTCCTCATGGATATGAAGGCACTGAATCTGCAAAACCGCACCTTTGCCATCATTGAAAACGGCTCATGGGCGGTGAAGTCCGGTGACCTCATGCAGAAATTCGTCAACAATGAGCTTAAGAACATGACGGTGCTCAACGAGCGGCTCAGCCTCGCCTCGTCCATGGGCACGGACAAGCGCACTGAGCTGGAAGCACTGGCGGACGCCATTCTGGAATCTATGAAGTAACTGGCAGGAAAGCCAAAACCAAGACAACAGACAACAAACGGCCCTGCCGCGTCGGCTGCAGAAAAACCGGCTTTCAAAAACAGAGCGGGCAAGCGTGATACTGCGCTTGCCCGCTCTTTGCCCAAAAGGACATGAGAAGTGACCGGAGAAGATGAGAGGATCGAAATGGAGATCAGAAAACGAAACGGGGAGTCTGTTCCCTTTCAACAGGAGAAAATTTTCAACGCCATGAAAAAGGCGTTTGACGGACAGGGCAAGGAGATCGGGAGCAGAGAGATGGATGAGATCCTCGCCACCGTTCTCAACAATCTCTCCGTCACAGTGCCGCTCACCGTAGAACGTGTGCAGGACGAGGTGGAGCGAACGCTCATGGAGCGCGGACACTATGAGGTGGCCAAGGCGTACATCCTCTACCGCGAAAAGCGGTCTGCGCTGCGCCGTGTCCGGCATACCATCGCGCGGACGGTGGGGGATGACTCGCTTGACGAGGTGCTGCGCCGCATCCAGATGGATTTTACCGAGGAAGTCTACTCCCTCGCGGCGCTTCAAATGAAGTTTGAGAGTTTCTGTCGCCCGGGCATGACGGAGGATGAGCGGGCTGAGGCACTGACCAAAGCGGCGGTAGAGCTGAACTACGGCAGAGGCACCCAAGTGGGAGTTCATCGCGGCGCGGCTTCTGAACCACTCCTTTCGCTGTCGCAACGCACAGGAATGGGAGGGGCGCGGCGTCGACGACCTCTATGGCAGGCTTCGCTATCTGACGGATAAGGGACTCTACGGTGACTATATCCTTGCCCACTATACCCACGAGGAGATTGCCATGGCGGAGGACTTTCTCTGCCCGGAACGGGACGAGCTGTTCACCTACTCCGGCCTTGACCTGCTGCTCAAACGCTATGTGATCCAGTCACGCAGCCGCGTGCCGCTGGAAACACCGCAGGAGATGTTTTTGGGTATCGCACTGCATCTTGCTATGAACGAAGGCTCTGACCGCATGGGGTGGGTAAAACGCTTTTACGATATGCTCAGCCGTATGGAGGTCACGATGGCGACACCTACCATGTCCAACGCACGAAAGCCCTACCATCAGCTTTCAAGCTGCTTTGTGGACACTGTGCCGGACAGTCTGGACGGCATCTACCGCTCGCTGGACAACTTCGCAAAGGTCTCTAAATTCGGCGGTGGAATGGGGATGTACTTCGGTAAGGTGCGCGCTGCAGGCAGCACCATCCGCGGCTTTCAAGGGGCGGCGGGTGGTGTTATCCGCTGGATTCGGCTGGTCAACGACACCGCCGTGGCGGTGGATCAGTTGGGGATGCGGCAGGGCGCTGTGGCGGTTTACTTAGACGCATGGCACCGGGATCTGCCGGAATTCCTTCAACTGCGCACCAACAACGGCGACGACCGCATGAAGGCGCATGATGTGTTTCCCGCCGTGTGCTATCCGGATCTCTTCTGGCGACTGGCGGAGGAGAACATAGACGCGCCGTGGCATCTCATGTGTCCGCATGAGATCCTCACGGTCAAGGGCTACGCACTGGAGGATTACTGGGGTACAGAATGGGAGAAGCGGTATCTGGACTGCGTCAATGACCCGCGCATGAAAAGCGCAGCGTCACCGTCAAGGACATCGTGCGCTGGTGCTTCGCTCGGCAGTGGAGACCGGCACGCCCTTCGCCTTCAACCGCGACAGCGTAAATCGTATGAACCCAAACGGCCACACGGGAATGATCTATTGCTCCAATCTCTGCACGGAGATCGCGCAGAACATGGCGCCCATCGAGCATATCAGCACTGAGGTGCACACGGAGAACGGCGACACAGTGGTGGTGACGGCCACACGCCCAGGTGAGTTTGTGGTCTGCAACCTGGCGAGTCTGTCTCTCGGTAATCTGCCGGTGGAGGACGAGGCTATATGGAACGCACGGTGGAAACGGCCATCCGCGCACTGGATAATGTGATCGACCTCAACTTCTACCCGTTGGAATACGCGCGGCTTACCAATCAGAAGTACCGCAGCATCGGCCTGGGCGTCAGCGGCTACCACCACATGCTGGCAAAGCGCGGCATCCACTGGGAGAGCGATGAGCACCTTGCCTTCACCGATGCAGTGTTCGAGCTCATCAACTACGCCGCCGTCAAGGCGGACACAGCACTGGCACGGGAAAAGGGTCGTTACGCGCTCTTTGAGGGCAGCGACTGGCAGACGGGCGCGTATTTTGAAAAGCGGGGTTATACCTCCGAAAAGTGGCGGGCGCTTGCGAAAACGGTGGCGGTGCAGGGAATGCGCAACGCCTATCTGCTGGCGGTCGCACCGACCTCCAGCACATCTATCCTCTCCGGCACGTCGGCGGGCATAGATCCAATTATGAAGAAATTACTTTTTAGAGGAAAAAAGGGCAGCATGTGCCCCGCGTTGCTCCGGAGCTTTCTATGGATACATGGTGGTGCTATAAGGCGGCGCATCTGATCGACCAAAGCTGGTCGGTACGCGCCGCGGGCCTTCGCCAGAGACATATTGACCAGGCGCAGAGCATGAATCTCTATATCACCAACGACTATTCCATGCGTCAGGTGCTCAGACTTTATTTGGAGGCGTGGAGGGCCGGCGTCAAGACCATTTACTATGTCCGCAGCAAGGCCCTTGAGGTCGAGGCCTGCGAAAGCTGCTCGTCATAAGGAGGATAGCATGACGGAACTGAAGAAAAAGCCCCTCTTTAACCCGGAGGGCGACCCTGATGTGCGCCTGCGGCGCATGATCGGCGGCAATACCACCAACCTCAACGACTTCAACAATATGAAGTACGCTTGGGTCAGCGACTGGTACCGGCAGGCCATGAACAACTTTTGGATCCCTGAGGAGATCAATCTCTCGCAGGATGTGAAGGACTATCCCCGCCTGCTGTCAGCCGAGCGCAGCGCCTACGATAAAATTCTGAGTTTTCTTGTCTTTTTGGATTCCATTCAGACAGCGAACCTGCCTAATATCGGCGCCTACATTACCGCCAACGAGGTCAATCTCTGCCTGTCCATTCAGGCGTTTCAGGAGTGTGTCCACTCACAGAGCTACAGCTATATGCTCGACACCATCTGTTCCCCCGTGGAGCGCAATGACATCCTCTACCAATGGAAAACGGACGAGCATCTGCTGCGCCGCAACACCTTCATTGGGGACTGCTACAACGAGTTTCAGGAGCGGAAGGACGCTCCCACGCTGCTGCGCGTGATGATGGCAAACTATATTTTGGAGGGCATCTATTTTTACAGCGGCTTTATGTTCTTCTACAATCTCTCCCGAAACGGGAAGATGCCCGGCTCGGCGCAGGAGATTCGCTACATAAACCGCGATGAGAACACGCACTTGTGGCTGTTCCGCAATATCATCACGGAGCTGCAAAAGGAGCAGCCGGAGTTGTTCACCGCCGAGAGCGTACAAGCGCTGCGCGAGATGATGCGTGAGGGCGTGGAACAGGAGATCGCATGGGGGCATTATGTGATCGGCGACGACATCCCGGGGCTGAACCGGCAGATGATCAGCGATTACATCCGCTATCTCGGCAATCTTCGCTGGACGAGCCTTGGCTATCCGGCATTGTATCCGGGCTTTGAGAGCGAACCGGAGAGCATGGAATGGGTCAGCCAGTACGCCGACGCCAACATGGTCAAGACCGATTTCTTTGAGGCACGCAGTACCGCCTACGCCAAGAGCACCGCACTGATAGACGATTTATAAGAAAACCAAAGACATCAGAATAGGAGATACTACTATGAATTACAGAGCTAATG
>ENA-OQKM01000027-OQKM01000027.1-human-gut-metagenome-genome-assembly--contig:-NODE-27-length-10592-cov-0.793598_pt1 | contig 10592 bp, 18 predicted proteins | sample MGYA00242781_ERZ504804 | MGnify/ENA primary metagenome ERZ504804 (study PRJEB26092, sample SAMD00036370) | human gut metagenome | host: Homo sapiens | study: EMG produced TPA metagenomics assembly of... | reverse complement strand
TTTCAGTTATCTGTGTGGTGGCATAAACTTCACTGACATAGCCAATCTAACTAAGGATAATATCATAGAGGGGAAGAGACTACACTACATTCGTCAAAAAGACAGGTAAACTCATCAAGTTGGGATTGTCAGAAGAAGCCTTAAAAATCATTAAGCGATATGCAGTAGAGAGTAAAGGCTACCTGTTCCCCATTCTCAATGCTCAGTTGCATAAGACACCATTGCAAAAGCAGAACAGAATACATAAGATGCTGGGAAAGGTCAATAAGAATCTAAAACTACTTGCCGCACAGCTTGGAGTTGAAGCCAATCTTACAACCTATGTTGCAAGGCATTCATTCGCAAGCGTCTTAAAGAAGTCTGGTGTAAACATTGCATTGATTAGTGAAGCGTTAGGACATTCAGACCTAACGACTACTCAAATCTATCTTGACAGTTTTGATAATGAACAGATAGATAATGCCATGAAGAATTTACTCTAAGCCAATAATTCCTCACTTGTAGCAATACAGGTGAGGATTATTTTTTAATTTTGTCCTAAACTAATAATTATGGAGAAGCTAAAGGAAGATTATATAAGCATTGATACTCGTTTGGAATACATGGAAGCCATAGCCGTTGAATATGTTCCAGATGTAGATATAGACCTTGAAACAGGAGAGACAATATATCTGTGGCACTACCGCCTTACCCATATTTATAAGAAGATGCAATCAGAATAAACTAATATGGTTAACATTCACATACGAAGATTATATAGCCAATGAGGACATACAGAATACATTGAAAGGTTTGGGAGTTGATATAGATAAGTTCTGGTTTCTGCTTCTGTTCATCTTTGACTATACATGTGGCACGTGCTTGGATGGAATGAAAGCAACAGGCATTGGAATAGAACAACTCACCAAATTTGCCCAAGCCATAGCTGACAACCATAAGGAGATTAACCAATTTGGAGTGAGTTTTAAGAAACCTATCACTATCTCTGTAAAAATAGAGGGTAAGCATCAGATAGTAATTGACAACGCCAATGCAATAGGTTACTTGGCTACTATCATTGCCAACAACCTAAAAGAGATAGAGGAACACCCTTGGATGCAGAGCCAACAAGTCAGCATAAGTACCCATGCAGAAGAAAAGGAATCCGTTCAGATATGGCTGTTCTATAAGATGTTCAATGACTTCTTCAATCTATCTCCATATAACAAGCAGTTTAATGTCAGACAGAAGAAAGGAAGCACCATATCACTTAGTAAGACATTGCTCATATCAAAGCTTATCTACTTCACCAAACTATCCAAACATAGTAAATTCTCAGATGATGAAGATGTTTTAAAAGGCTACATCAAGCAATATAAAGACAAGAGAATTGATACTGCGAACAGCATATATTTCTAATAAACATCTGATAATTAATACAGTCCTGCTTCATACCATTAAGAGGGTACATGAAAGCAGGACTTTTTTTCTCTCTTTTAATCCTGCCATTATATCCCATCTTTGCACCGTCAAAACGATAGCGGACGAGCTACCAATTAAGAGGGAAAGTAAAACCACTCATTAATTTCTCTCTTTTAATCAGCCCAGAAGCAAGTAGTTTTGCAACGTAATCAGATAACCAAGTGTACATAGGTTTGAGGGTTACACTAAATGAATAACAACAACTTAAAAGATTAAAACTATGAACGAATTAGTAAATGTAAAAGCTGAGAAAATTAATAATGAAATTGAATCTTTAAATCAGAATGAAATCATGGAAGAAGTAAAAATGACAACCGCAGAGACTAAGTTACAAGCAGTAGAAGAAGCCCGTCAGAATTTGATGAAAGCCAAGAGCGTGCTTGAAGCCAATAAGGATGCAGAAGCCAATATTAAGAAATCTGCACTGGTTAATGTAGGCAAGGCTGAAACTGCATATCTTGAAGCACTTAAAAAGGTAGAACTACCAACTGCTAAAGTAGAATTGTGGAATGAAAGCAAGAACACAAACAAGCAGGTAGTCTTTACTAAAGAGGAAAAGGAAATCATCATCGCTACATCTGTTTACAGCATGGCAGTAAGTAAGGTAAACCTTGAATGTGGTAAGGATTTGATAACCAATGAACATTTTGATAAAGTTCCTCTCTACATTACAGAAGCCGCCCTGTTTTACAATGCAGACATTGAGCTGAAAGACCTTAACGGAAACATTGTACCTAAAGGCACTCCCAATGTTTACGTACCTGTTGATACAGCAAACGGATATTGGCAATGGGCAAGCTACCATGAACACAACCTTAATGCCATAGTCAAGGACGACACCAAACTGACCATAGAGAATGTAAGAATTAAAAAGTTTGATTCTTTACAGGAGTTTGGCAAGTACAGAGGAGTGAACAATGTGTTGAGCAGAGGTTTCAATGGATTGGAAAAGGCTGGTAATGCAGCATTAGCCACTCAACAGGAGTTCTTTAACAGAGTGTTCCAAAAGGCATTGGAATTGAAAGCAAACATCAGCGTAATCACCAAATACTATAATTTTGGTAAGACACTAAGTTTGAAAGTCTGGAATAGTGCCATGCAGGGAGTTTGTGAAGCCAAACTTGAAGAATATGACTTGACAATAGGAGATACAATTATCAAGACTTTAAATGACATGAAGATTTCTAAGGACACTATCAGACATCGCTACATGATTGATGCAATTACCCAACTTGCCAATTACGCACCGAACGGAGAAGACAAGAAGATTGGGTTGGATGAAACTTTAAGTACCATAAAGACATTGAATGAGAGTAGCATCAAAATTATAAATGAAGTAAAGTCAGACCATGTGAATACCATTTATTCTGAGATGCTTACCCAATATCTAAAGAATCATGGAGTGATTAAAGAAGAACAGGCTGCATAAGCCACTAACAGCAAAGCCCATGTGACAGGTGGGCTTAATTCTTAACCAAATTAAATAATAAAACAATGAATCCATATATCATACAATCCAGCTTATATCTAAGCACTATCTACGAAGCAATAATTGCTAAGCAAGAAATACTAAGAGCTAAAATGCAGCAATACAATGATGTCAAGCTCTATCTGTTCAGTTTCATTCTCCCAGAATATAGTTCTAATGAATATATTGCAAATAGCCTCAAACTTTATAATGAGAATGAACTGTTCCCCATTATTATAACTTCCATTACATATAAGGAAGTTAATAATCCAAGAATAGCTTTCAAGAATGAGAATGGAATTATACACTTAGTCCTATGTTTTGAACATGACAAGGAGGATTGACAAGAAGCAGGGAAATGTGAGAGGTTTCCCTGCCTACTTAATACTTCTGAATTGTGGTCTTATCATTAGTTCCCCACTCATGACATTACTATCTTTACAGTACCACAGACAGATAATCCCACCACACAGATAAGCAGACTACAAACTATTCAGAATATCTAAAATGGAAGAATTTACTTATGAACAGATAAGGGCTAAGGCTCTTAAACATGGAGTAAAAGATAACAAGGTTCACATTGGATTGTGGGCTAATCTTAACAACTATCTAAAGACAAGGAGAAAGAAGAATGGAAAGGTTACGACCTATTATATTGCATTGCAGAAGTTGGCTTACTGACAAGATAAAAATTGGAGCAGAGAGATTCATATTGTTAAATTTGGGAGGTGTGCTTATTCACTTTTTATCCCGTGCCTAAACACCCCCTCTCTACATTCCTACACTACAATCCAATAAGACCCATGCAATGTCCTAACGGACACCGCAAAGGTAATCTGTAAACTGGGAGTAACTAATATCAATGATATGTGGATTTATAACAATAATTTTTATGACAAGCTGAGCGAACTTAGAAAATCCAACAGGTTAAGTTCCTCTAAAGTGAGATTCTTAATTAAAAGACCAACCAAATCATTTTAATCAAGCATATTGAGCGATTGCCTTATGAAGCTACCATTCAAGGAATATACAGTAATGAGCAACAATCTGATACAGAAGTTGGGTTGTGCTGATGTTTACAGGACATACGTGTTACTATTGATAACAGACAAATATACGCTGACCACTGACACTACGATAGACCAGCTTGCATCATACGTTGGAGAGAAACCTGCCAACTATAAAGGTGGTAAGAGTTCCAAATCATTCAATGACAAGTTAAGAGCCACAGGGGAAGTCAGCATACAGAATAAGGACAGTGGCAGGAATGACAGGACTTGGACTGATTATATATTCTCTCCAGTCAGCTTTGGGCATTACAGAAGAATTGACAGGGAGTTTTACGATTCATTAATAACAATACTCTGGATTTAAAACTAAGAGGATTCATCCTTAAATTGTTCAGTGCAGCAGAGCCACACAGCCATACTATTACCTTATCTGTAAGAAAGCTGAAAGAGCTAATTCACATGGGGCATGGTACTATGGATAAATATATAGACCAACTAAGGGATATGGACTTATTGGATGAAGTTGGAGATTCAATCATTTTAAAAGCCAAAGGTCTTATTATAGACTTGCCCAAAGATAAATATGCGGAGGAAGTGAAAGCTGACTTTGAACACATGATAGCTTTTAATGAGAGCAGAGGAAATCCCATTTCAAGGGAGTGCATGATTTATAAGAAGTACAAGAAGAATAACTTTGAGGAAGTTAAGGATATGCACGCTCTTATGAAATCATTATCAAGTGGATTGGTAGGCAGGAAGCAGGAGGTAAAGGACAAGGAGGAACTTCCAGATTTATACCTATGAATCAGCCAAGCAACCATCAATAAGCGTACCATTGGCTGTGTTTCCAATTCTAAAGAGTAATGCACGAGACACTCCTACCCACATAAACGCCCCCTCATGGCTCTTAAATAAAAAGAATGCTTTAGAAATGCAGTCTGATAGCTGACAGGAATAAGCATTCTTATTAATCCAAGAGCAGGCATGATGCACTATTGCCATAGCTTACCAATAATTTACTAATGCTCCTCATTTCCTTTGAAAGAATCTTTAGGGAAAGACATAGGACAGCCTAAGATACAAGCGAAGAAATTCACTTGTGTTTTAGGTCTGTTCCTATTAAATCCATTCAATCAATAACCATTTAATTCAATTTCATTATGAGAGATTTAGTAATTATGCCAGCTATGGCACAGCGTAGAGAATCATTAAACATGGGTGAGTTTGCAGAAGAAGCAATCATTGTGGAAGAAGTAACAGCACCCAAGAGAGTAAACCATTTCATTGAAGCCAATACACAGGAAGTAACCTTGCAGCACCTACAACAAGACTGCATCATTCCAAGTTTTGCATCAATGGAAGAAACCATTAGTCACCAATCCTTTATAGGTGCAGTAGTGGATGCGGCTAAGGATTACTTTCATGGAGAACAGTTTGATATGCCAGAGATTAGAATCTCACACCCTATCAATGGCAGAATACCAAGTGCATTAGGTAAGAAAGCTTCTGAACTGACTGATGAAGAGAAGACTTTGTTCTATCAAAGAATGTGTTTCTGCTTTGAAATCCCATCCATCGTACACGATGAATACGGTAATCGTTTAGCGTTATCCATTGGTGGAGTGAGAGCATATAACGAGATTAACCTGTACAGTAAGAAATCTGTTGAGAGATTTAAAATCTTCATAGGCTTTCGTAATCGTGTGTGCTCAAATTTAATGCTTACTACTGACGGCTTGCAGGATAAGATAGAAGTCCTAAGCGTACAGGAACTATATGCAGCGGCATTGAATCTGTTCCATGCTTACAACCCATCCAAAGACCTGCATCTATTAAGGACACTTGCAGATGTCAATCTCAACAAGCGAGTTTTGTCAGATAATAGGCAGGATGAGATTATATCAAGCTCTTACACCCAACCAACAGAAACGCTTACCTCGTCTATTGTTGGGAGACAGTCAAATTAATGCAGCTTGCAGAGCATTCGTTTCTGATGCAAACTTCAAGAGTACTGGGGACAGCATTACAGGCTGGCAGCTCTTAAACCTGCTCAATGGTTCTGTAAAGTCAAGTTACATTGATAACTTTTTGGAAAGGAATCTTAACTGTACAGAGTTTGTACAAGGCATCCAACGTGCCAAATTAGGAGATAGTGAATACGCTTGGTTCTTGGGCTGAGTGGATTGTTGATTGAGAGAGGAAGGGACATCATTAACTTGGTGTCCTTTCTTTATTTTTACCAACCTATTAAACATAGTACATTATGGATATAGATTATACTGTGGGTGAAGTGGAACTGTCCTACAAACCCAAATTCAAGAAGCTGCATAAGGTAGCCAGTTCAGAGGACGCTTATAGATACTTGCTTCCTACATATAAGGAGGGAACTATCTGTTACAAAGAATACTTCAAAGTTCTGTTCCTAAACCAAGCCAGCCAAGTTTTAGGCTACACTCTCATATCAGAGGGAGGAATTACTGAAACTTGTGCTGATGTAAGAGTTATTCTGCAAGCCGCATTGCTCACCAATTCAGTAGCTATCATTCTTGCTCATAACCACCCAAGCGGTAGCATGAAACCAAGCAGGCAGGATATGGAGATTACTAAGCAGGTCAAGAATGCTGCAAGACTTATGAGAATTACAGTAATAGACCACCTCATATTAACAGATGCAGGATATTACAGCTTCGCTGATGAAGGAGAATTATAATAAGGTAAAGGGCACTCAATTTCTAAGTTGGGTGTCCTTACTTACATAAGCTGAATGTTCGTTCAGCATTTGTAACCAACTATTAATAATTGTGAATTATGAAGACATACATAGCATATCTAAGACAATCCACCATGAAGCAGCAAATCTCTGGTCTTGGTGTAGAAGCACAACGAGAGATTATACACAACCATGTAAAGAATAAGCCCATACTTGCTGAATATATTGAAACGGAGAGCGGGAAGAAGTCTAACAGACCTCAACTTCTTGCAGCTTTGGCGATGTGCAGGAAAACCAACTCTATTCTGATTGTAGCCAAATTGGATAGGTTGTCAAGGAATGTGGCATTTACTTCAAAGCTGTTGGAGAGTGATGTTGAGATTGTGTTCTGTGACTTTCCACAAGCTAACAGATTAATTCTGCATATCATCAGTAGCATAGCTGAATATGAAGCAGGATTAATCAGTCAGAGAACCAAACAGTCACTTCAAGCAAGAAAGCAAGAGGTGTACAACTTGGTAAAGCGGAGAACTTGATGAATAAATTTGAACAAGCTGTTCAACATAGTATCGTTACCAACAAGGCTAAAGCGGAGAACAATCCAAATAACATGAGAGCGATAGCACTGTTACGGTCACTATCAATACAAGGCAAATCTTTATCTGAAATGACTTGTCTGTTGAATGAGCAAGGTTTTGTTACATCTAAGGGATGCAAGTTTCAGATTACACAAGTCAAGAGGTTACTTGTCAGAGCAGGGTTGATGTCGTGAAGTCACTTTGAAAGGCAGGACAAACAAGGAGCAAGGTCAGTCTTATATACCCCAATCTAAATTTGTCCTACCCTTAAATTCAGACGAAGAAATTAACTTTAGCTTTATAAATCCATGTGGGTAACAATTTCTAAAATTCACTTCTTATAATGGGAATTATCATTTTGATACCCACATGGATTTGGAGAGTTCAGATGCAACTCTGATTAAATACTCCATTAATTCCCTGTTTAGTTAACACAATAATTACTATTAATCCACACTTCATGCTTATTAATTTAGAACCTTTCATTATCTTTGCACCAATTCCAATAACTAATGCGTTAGGGAGTTGGAAGGACATAATTTAATGAGAGCATAACGAATTATCCTCTATTTGGAATCTGGACAATTTCATAAGTTAGGGATAGTAGTTCAATATGCTCATGCTAATGCTATATACCTACTTCATCTTTGTGGAGTAGTGGATATACACATTCAGCATGGGCTATTGTCTATTACTTAACTTAGGGCAGTCCAGAGCCTCAAATAGGGTAATATTCAATAGTTCCCATGCTCTTTTATTTTAACAGCTTATCCATAGGGAACAGGTGAGCATTTTAATTATCAATAATGAAGAAACTTGTTCTGATTGCAATTAGTAGCCTGTTATCCATTGCTGCCCACTCACAGTTTGTTACTTATGAAGCTGTGCCACGTCCTAATGTTTCAATCCCCAAATCTAACTTTAACTTTGAGTTCAAACAACCTACTACACCAAGTGTCAGTGTAGTAAATAGTGATATTGTTACAACAGAGGCACTCTGTGTACAAACAGAAGGAGAAAGTTTTGCCATTGGTACTAAAGTGATTGTAAGAACATTGTCTAATGGAGCAACAACATTGGGACTAATAGGCATCAAGCAAGGTCACAAGTGAACAGTTTAGATGAAATTACCCTTATATCTATATCCCAGTCAATAGCACAAGCTAAGACCAAAGAAGAAAAAGACTTCTTATTAAACTTGTCAGACTTCTCATATCTAGCAGTTTTAGGAGAAAGCAGCTTATTACTATTTAAATAAATCCATCACAATGAAGAAGATATTATTATTGAGCATTATGCTTATTCTTTGTAGTACAATGCGTGCTACCGTTTATACCTTTGTTACCAGTGGAGGTACATTTAAAATTTACAAGGAATCAAATCTAATCTCTTTCAAGGATAGAACTTATAATATTGTGAAAGAGGGGAAAGATGATACTAACTATATGGTGTGTAAATCTGATAATACAATTAAGTTGATTAGATTTGATTTAGCCAACGATAACATTATAGAATATGATTACATCGAAACCTTTGAATGGAAAGATGTAGCACTCTATGATAAGGCTAAACTTGTTGCAGGTCTATACCGCAACATTGATACCTACATTCATAATAATAACCTTAAAGGAGACAAGGCTGTAATGTTTAGAGAATATGCAGGCATTATGATTGGGGGCATTCAAGATGGAACTATCACCATGAACAATAATGGCTCTTTTACAGATTCTACAGGAAAGTTATCAAGTGATGGCACATTTGATAAGACATGGACTGGTAAAAAGAAAAATACTCTGAATAATATTCTAAACCTCGTAGCAGACTACATCATTGATTATCTTCCACAGATGCCTATTCTTGATAGCTGTTGGCAACAGGTAGGTAAGCCTTATCTAATTCTTAAAGCTAATAAATCAGAATGAATTCCATTGACTTATCAAAAATGCTTATGAAGAGGTTTATATTCTTGATTTGTGTCACATTACTTCATTTAAACACAATATCAGCCAGCAACAGAAAGAGATTGCAAGGTTTTATGTGACCCATGCAAGCCACAATGGAAATGATATAACAGAGTGGGCTGTTAATAGAAAGGTGTTTACAGTATTTTACACTATTAATGATGAGCCTTATATGGCTAATGTTTCAGATGTTGATGATGACCAGAGTTGGGGTAAAGTTTGGGGATTCAAGAATGAGACAAGAGAAGAAACCGCCAAAGATTATAAAGTTGACATATTCTATTTCAATTGGAATTATTCAAACAGTTATGATTCTAAGAAAGGTACTTGTAAAGTGCAATTCCTCAAAATTTATAAACCACAAGGCATCGTTTCAAAATTGAAATTAATTACAGAAGCTCTTGATGTAACTGAATACATAGGATACATGGAAGGCTCCATTGATTTTTCTAACTATTAAATTCGTCTTAATATGAGAACGTTAGTTTTAGGAATATTCACTATCAGCTGTTTATGGGCTTGCCAATCCAGCCAGCATAAAGTAAAGTCAGATTCCATCATAGACAGCACTTTACAAGTCAATACTACTTCTATCTTAAAGAGCAAGTTATCTGAACTTAATGCCTTATCTGGGCAAGCTATCGTTATGGAAGCGCAGACAGGGAATATAAAAGCTATGGTTGGACTTGAAAGGAAAGACAGTGCGGACTACCAATCTTGCGAGAACTTCTCCCAAGCATACGAATCAGCACTGATGCACCCTATATCCATATTGGCAGCATTGGAAACAGGTAAAGTCAAATTAGCTGATACGGTAGATGTAGGTGACGGCATTTATATTTGTAAGGGAGATACCATCAAAGACCATAACTGGCATAGAGGTGGATATGTAAAATTACTATCAAACAAGGATTGGCAAGCAGCTCTGACATTGCTATTTATAAAGCAATGGAAATAGCTTTTAATGGTTACACCCAAGCATATTACGACCAATTAAAGGATATGGGCATTAGTAACCTTGACACTCCTCTACAAATACTTACTGCCTACAATTCCATAGCGAACAATAAAAACAACCAAGCCAATATTGACAGTCTGAAAGAGGCATTGGAATATGTGGTAACTGATGGTTTAGGACAACCTGCTACATCTGATAAGGTACAGGTAGCTGGTAAAACAGGAACAGTACAACTTGAAGATGGAAGCTATATTGTAGAGTTCTGTGGCTACTTCCCTGCCACTGCTCCTCAATATTCTATCATTGTTTCAATTCATAAAGATGGACTACCTGCAAAGTGGTGGATTAATGGCAGGTAGATGTGATTTAAGATCAAAATTTAACAGAATTATAATTTTTTTACATACAAATAAAAATTATTTTTAAATTCAAAAAATGAAACCATT
>ENA-OQKM01000026-OQKM01000026.1-human-gut-metagenome-genome-assembly--contig:-NODE-26-length-10710-cov-0.987433_pt1 | contig 10710 bp, 9 predicted proteins | sample MGYA00242781_ERZ504804 | MGnify/ENA primary metagenome ERZ504804 (study PRJEB26092, sample SAMD00036370) | human gut metagenome | host: Homo sapiens | study: EMG produced TPA metagenomics assembly of the... | reverse complement strand
CCGTTCCCGGTAGGGCTTCTTTTCAATGACGGACAACTGGTGTTCTAAGCAAATCAGGTCGCTCAACCGCTGCACTGCCAACGCTGAAAAGAAAAAATCCCGGAACTTTCTGCTGCCATCCAGTGCCGTGGAGTTAAAGATCACATGGTTGTGGATGTGCTGCCGGTCCGTATGGGTGGCAACAACAAACGCATACTTGCCCTTGGTAAAACGCATGGCAAGTTCGTAGCCCACCTTGTTAGCTTCCTCTGCAGTGATTTCCCCCGGACGAAAGGACTGCCGTATCTGATAAGCGATCACATCGCTTTTCTGCCTGCGTCCGTTTACGAGATCATACTGCCGCTTGGACAGCATAAATTCTTCATCTGCTGTCAGGGCGCTGCAAGCATAGCTGCTGACAAACTGCCCCTGCTCGGTCTTGTCCGGGTTTTCAATATAGTCCGTGCGATTTTTCAGGCAGGCCGCAACGGTCATGCCCTTGTTTTTGTGCAGCGCAATCAACCGTGTTGCTGCCAGCATCATCACCCCCTATTGCAAAGAAAAAATGCCGCCCGGAGGCGGCATTGAGATCATTTGGATATTTTTTCGTAATCGGCAGCACCCGCCAGATACATTGCCTTGTATCTGGCGCATTCCAACTCGTTGCAGATCTCATCTAAGGCGAGATATTGCTTCCACGCTTCTTTGCTGATAACGCTCTGCAAGGCTTCCTCAGCTGCTCTTTTGGCTTTTTTCAGTCGCTGATAGTTTTCATCCTCACCTAGCATTTCAGAAAAAATCGTGCTGTTGTGTTCAAAATAACAATCCTCTATCCTCTGTTTGCTCATAGCATCCCTCACAGTTCTGCAAGCCACTCACTGAAACGCCCGATGCCTCGGTGATGGCAGTTGCACCGAAAAAGAGGATGAAGCAGATGAACTCGGCCACCAGCAGGATAAAGAACTGATTCCAAGTCTGACGGTAAGCAGTGTAGATGCCGCAGCCGAAGATGTAGAGCATCAGCGGAGCAACTACATAGCTGGACAGGGTTAACAGCCACCTTGCCATCAGAGCTAGAAACGCTACAAAGAGAGAAATCGGGAAAAGAACAATTTTCTTCAGCATAGACATCATATCAAGCACTTCCTTCCTGTTCGCCCTTATTATAAAGGTATCGACTACTGCGTTGCAAGGATGTCAAGCATTATATGTACACCCGCAGTCCTCCAACTGCGGGAATTTTTATAGCTCTGCCAGCTTGGAAAGAATTTGCTTGCCAATGTCGATCAGCTCATCCAGCCGTTGCCGTAGGTCCTCCATGTCGGCGGCATAGACCCGACCATTTTCATTGGCGGCTTTGGCGTACTGGTTCAGATTGTTGCTGCACATCTGCAAGAGATATGCCATGCGTTGCAGTTCTTTCAAGTCGAGGTGCAGGCAATAGCCGTCCAGTGCCATCTTGCGATATAGGCACTCAGGCTTCGGATGCCCATACTGAGCATCTTTTCATAGATACGGTTCTTTTCTGTTTTGCTCAAGCGCAGGATGATGGTTTCATCCCGCTTTTCTTTCATCGTGCATCACCATCCTTGTCGTAGTAACTGCGGAAGGGCTTCACAGGCTCCGGCTTATCGGATTTTTCCTCCAACGCCGCCAGCACTGAAGGGCGGCGGGGTGCATCCTCGTCTGGTTCTTCCTCCTGTTCCGGCTCGTGGCTCTTTTCGTCCACGTCCAACTGGGCGTTCAGCTCTGCAAGCCGAGCGGACTTCTCTGCTAGTTCTTCCTCCTGTGGGAAGGGCTTTTCCACCTCGATTTGTGCCGCCGCCTGCTGCTGATGCAGAGTGGCTAGTTCATTCTCAGCAGAGTTAATGCGCTCCGGGAAGTTGTTCAGCGAATTATCCAGACGAATAATGTTGCCCAGCGGTCGGTGCCCAAGGGCACCGTGTACCTCCGCTGACCCTTCAGAATCGCCTGATATTCGCTGCGGAAGGTATCGAACCGCAGAGACAACTCAAAGCCCCGGTAGCTGCCGATGACTTTTTCTTCGGCGTTGGGCAGTTCGGAGCAGGCAAGCACCAGACGCTCACCGGCGGTCTTTTTCTCATCGTAGGTCACGCCCTTGATGGTCATGCCGCAGAAACCCTCTTGCACCTGCGGGTGGGCAGCGGCAAGCTGTGCGTCCGCTTTCACCCCAGCAATATAGGCGTTCGTTTCCCGAATGTCAGCCGGGAATTTGGTCAGCAGCTTGTCTTGCAGGCGGAATTTCTGGCTCTGGTGGTCGGCTTTCAGCACCTTCAGCTTTGCCACCTGCACATCCAAGTCCATCTTCTCCTTGATGAGCGGATTTCCGGCGCAAAGTGCCTTGATCTCCGCATAGGAAAGTGCCTGTTCATCTACGTCCTCGCAGGAGCGCACCGGGGACTTGCTGGTCATAATCTGGCTGATAAACCGCTGTTTATTCTCAAGGGTCTGAAAGAGGTAGCTGTCAAACGTCCCTTCCGTGACGTAATTGAACACCTTGACTTCCTTATTCATGTTGCCTTGACGGATGATGCGACCATTGCGCTGGGTCATGTCGCTGGGCTTCCAGCCAACATCCAGATGATGCACCGCCACAAGCCGGGACTGGACGTTGGTGCCCGCTCCCATTTTCGCCGTGCTTCCAAGCAAAACTCGCACATCGCCAGAGCGCACTTTGGAGAACAATGCCGCCTTTTTCGCTTCGGTGTCGGCGTTGTGGATAAACTCGATCTCATTTTCCGGCACACCGGCAGCAACCAACTTCTTGCGAATGTCATCGTAGACGTTGAAGTTACCGTCATTTTTCGGGGTGGAGAGGTCGCAGAACAAAAGCTGTGTCAGCTTCTGATCTTTGCCCTCATCCAGATCTTCAGCACGTTCCGCACACAGACGTTCAGCTTGCTGTTGGGGTCATCGGGCAGCATGGGGTTCATCAGGCGCACATCCAGACCGATCTTTCTACCATCATTGGTGACGCAGAGCATATTGTCCACGGACGCATCCACGATGCCGGAGTGGATATCTTGCGGCACGTTTGCTCAGTTCCTGCACCATTTCCTTTTGAATTTCGGACGGCTTTGCCACCACGGTTTCAAACTTTGCTTCGGGCACAGGCAGATGGAGCTGGTCGCTGGTCTTGATGTCCGCAACCTCCTTGAACATGGACATCAACTCCGGGAGGTTGAAAAACTTGGCGAACCGGGTGCGGGCACGGTAGCCGGTACCCTCCGGGGCAAGCTCAATGGCCGTGGTCGTCTCACCAAAGGTGGATGCCCAGCAGTCGAAGTGGGTCAGCTTTTTCTGCTGCAAGGTGCTGTACTGCAAATACCGCATGACCGTGTACAGTTCGGTCATGGAGTTGCTCACGGGCGTGCCCGTGGCGAACACCACGCCCCGCCCGCCGGTGATCTCATCCAGATAGCGACACTTGCCGAACATATCGCTGGATTTCTGCGCTTCGCTGGTGGATAATCCTGCGACATTCCGCATTTTTGTGGTCAAAAAGAATGTGCAGCATCTCTGCGGCTGCGAAGCAGTCCGCCGAGTAGTCTGCTTTGTTGTGATAGGTAACTTTTTGAAGTAATCTCCAAGTTTTCCCCCACCTCACGCCGGGCGTGCACCTTTCAGCGCACCCGGCGTACCATCAAATCGATTTACTTTCTTCCTTCAGATTTCAACACTGCTGTGTTCTCACGGACACAGAGTGGTTGTAAATTTCACAGTTTAAGTTTTTCGCGGTATTTCATGATTTTGCCTACCGTCTTTGCATCAAGCTCAGGCGGTATTGGACTGTTGTGAACCATGCGGTGGCATGGTTCACACAGCCAAACCAGATTCGGTACTTTATTGATTCTGTCAAGTGGAAGCTTATTTTTAACGTGGTGACAATTCTTTTGAAGCATGGGTGAGAAGGCATTTCCACAGCATTTACATTTTCCTTTGTCCCTGCTGTAAGCATATTCCCGGTTCATATAATATTCGAAATTCATCCTTCCCTTTGCGTATGCTGATATTGCAATATCGTTCGGGGAGTTAACGGATGGACGGTCACATGGCAGTGGCTTGTGCTTAGCACGATAGCTCACATACCGTCTGCGCCCTTCCACCGTATACGGCGTCATTTTCTGGTCAAATGGCTTGGATTCATAGTGACTATGCGTGATGAACGCATAAGTTATACCAAACCAATTTCCTTCGACCCATACAGCAAATGTCTTGCTGTCGTAGCCTTTGTGTCGGTCAGGAAGATTGCAGAGCACCTTCAGCGGCACCTGCATGGAGTTGTACCGTTTGGGGTACAGCTTTTTCCATACAGCCAGTGCAGCGTTATTTACTCTGCGGTCTATCGCATGGTAGGCATGAGCACAGATAGCTGTCTGCAAGTACTGTGCCATACCCATAATGACAGAGTTAACGTACTGAATTTGCGCAGCCTGCACATTGACTTTTTGACAAAGTTCTATGCGGTGCACTTCTTCGAGCAGTTTCTTAATCTTCTTTCCTAGCCGCTCCATATCCGGCAGCGGCTTTCCAACCAAATGGTTTGTCCATGTTGCCGGGTCAGGAGTTTTCCGTTTTCGTTCGGCCTTTACCACAAAGCCAAGAAAGTGTATACCGTTTGTCCGCAGGTCTGTTACATAGGTCTTTTCCTGCGACAGTTCAAGTTTCATTCTGTTCCGAAAATATTTTGTCAAGACACGTTTCAAACGGAGTGCTTCCTTCTCCGTTGATGTCAGAATCACCCAATCATCGGCGTAGCGATAATTGTACTTTGGTGTTACGCCAGCCCATTTTAGTCGTCTCGTATCGTTGCCTTTGTGCTTGCACTGTCTGTGCGGTTCCATATACATACGACCAACATACCAATCAAAATCATTCAGATAGACATTGGATAAAAGCGGTGAAAGGATTCCACCCTGCGGTGTACCAAGCTCTGTTGCATGAAATAGGTCATTTTCCATATATCCAGCTTTTAGCATCTGACTGATGATTTTCAGCACACGCTTGTCATGGATACCGATTTTCCAGAGCTTTTGGAGCAGCAGGCGGTGATTGATATTGTCGAAGCATCCCTTGATGTCGCCCTCAATTGCCCACACGGGTTGGTCAGGCGATTTGCATCCAGCATTTATAACATTGATGATACCCCGGATTGCATGTTTCTGTGCCCGATAGGGGCGAAAGCCGTAGCTTTGCGGATAAAATCTCGCTTCACAGATCGGCTCGATAATGATACGCACGCACTCCTGTATGATCCTGTCCAATACAGTGGGGATACCCAGCGGTCTTTTCTTTCCGTTACTCTTTTCGATATATTCACGGCGGGCTGGCTTGGGTCGGTAGTTACGAAAACTCGATTGAATCAATAAAATAAGCTCATCTTTGGGCATTTGAAGGTATTTGTCCATTTTTATCTTATCCACGCCAGCAGTTTTGCTGCCTTTGTTGGACTTGATATTGTGGACGGCGGTTACAATGGTCACTTCATTTACCATCGCTTCCACCAGACCGGTGAACGATACTCCTTGACCGGACTTCTCATAGAGAAAATCCTGAATCTTTTTAAGTTCCGTTTCCGTTGAAAATCTGACGTTCAAATGCACAAGGTTTTCACCTCGCAGTTCGTCACCCATCTTTCAGGGAGTTATAGGATTTTCATTTTGTGAAATTTACAAATCGATTTGACTCGTATCCTTCGCCATGGAATATTTCAATTCCGTTTGACTGGCATTACCCAGCCCAGACTACTATGATACGGCTGACTTCCTGTTGCTTTCACTGCGCTGTAACGCTCCAACAACAGGCTCTCAAACGTTCCTTAATCTCTATCCTTGTTCTGAAACCCTTAGGCTGCTACCTTACACCGGGAAAATCTAACCATGCTTTGAACCACAGTTGCTGCATGATTCCTGATGGGGATTTCATCCCACAGGGCGTGTGCAGAAAAACCAGCCACACACACTTTTTCCAAGGGTCACCCTTTCAGATGTCGTTCGCTCTTACGATGCTGCATAGCTTTCCCTATCGGATAGCCATAGGTTTCGGAAGCCCGCACCATTATTATCCATGCCTCTTTGCAGAGGTTTAGGTTTTCAGGTTACGTCTTCACCACGCTCTGTACAATGCACACTTACAGGTGGCAACGCACAGTGGAGTATTAGCTCTCGTACTGTCTTGAATTTTGACCTATTCTCTGGAACTTTGTTCCTCGACATTGGTTCTGTACGGCAGAGGAATTTCACCTCTGATTTCGAGATTAAAGTTCTCTGTGATATTTTCTTATTGCTAAGTGCAATCACATGGTGCTTTTCGTCCTTGCTGTCAACAAGGGCTTATGCACAACGTTTCGCACGGTTCTTGTAAAAATGGCTCTCGTCCACAAAAAGCCTGTCAACGCCCAGTTGTTCAAAGGTGATTACATCGTCTTTACGCTCATCGGAGCGCAGTTTTTCCAGCTTGGTTTCCAGCGTTTTCCGGGTCTTTTCCATCTGCTTGATGGAGAAATTCTCGCCTGCGTGGACTTTCAGCTCGTTGATGGCGGCAAGCGTTTCATAAATTTGCTCCTGAATGATACGCTCCTGCCGCTCAAAGGACAGCGGGATACGCTCAAACTGCGAATGGCCGATGATGACGGCATCATAATCGCCGGTGGCGATGCGGGCACAGAATTTTTTGCGGTTGACGGTTTCAAAGTCCTTGCGCCGTGCCACCAAAAGTTTGGCGTTAGGGTAGAGGTTCAGAAACTCCGAAGCCCACTGCTCTGTCAAATGGTTGGGCACTACGAAAAGGCTTTTCTGGCACAGCCCCAGCCGTTTTGCTTCCATGCGGATGCCGCCATTTCGTAGGTTTTTCCTGCGCCAACTTCGTGCGCAAGCAGCGTATTACCGCCATAAAGCACATGAGCGATGGCGTTGCGCTGGTGCTCTCGGAGGGTGATCTCCGGTTCATACCGACAAAATGGATGTGGGAGCCATCGTATTCACGGGGTCTGGTGCTGTTGAACAACTCATTGTACTGTTTTACCAGCGCAATGCGCCGCTGGGGGTCTTGCCAGACCCAGTTGGCAAAAGCATCCTTGATGACCTGCTGTTTCTGTTGCGCCAGCATGGTCTCCCGCTTGTTCAGCACACGTTTGGGCTTGCCCTCGGCATCCTCGATGGTGTCATAGATGCGGACATCTTTCAGGTTCAGGGTCTCCTCCAGAATCTTGTAGGCATTGGCACGGGATGTGCCGTAGGTCTCGGAGGAGATAATATCGCCCCGTCCCGTAGCGGTCTTGCCCTCCACGCGCCACTCTGCGGTATAGGGAGAATAACGCACTTTGACAGCATGGCGCAGATAGTAGGGGATCTGGAATGTCTCGGTCATAAACTTCTGGATAATGTTCGGGTCCAGCCATGTTGCACCCAGCCGCACATCAATTTCAGATGCTTCCAGTTCTCTGGGCTGTGCCTTGGTCAGCGCATCCACATTGACCACAAACTCCGGGTTCGTTTCGGCGGCGAACTGCGCCATTCGCAGCTTTGCCCGGACATCGCCGGACAGGTACTCGTCTGCCATCTGCCAGCCTGCTTCCGGGTCGGTGGGGTCGGCGGCAGGGTCCTTGAAGATCACGCCGGACAACTCTGCGGTGATGCGCCCATAGTCACCGGGAGTACCCAGCAGTTCTGCCATATAGGGCAGATCTACTTTGCCGTGTTCCCCGATGGACACCGCCAACGCTTCGCTGGGGGTATCCACGCTGGTGACGGTGCGCTCCGGGCGAATGGTGCGCTTGGTGAACATTGCAGCCTTGCTCTTGAGCTGCCCCTGCTCGTCCAGATTTTCCAGCGAGCACAGCAGATAATACGAGGAATCCTGCTCAAACAGCCGCCCGTTTTTGCGGTCGTTCAGCAAGCCGTACTTTGCGGTAAAGGCATCGTAGGCGGCGTTCAAACGCTCCTGTGTTGCCTTGATATCCTCGTCCGGGTAGTCGTTCAACTGCTGGTCAATCAGGTCGTTGACGATCTGGCGCAGTTCCACCATGCCGGCGACGCGCCCCTTGGCGGTGTCGGACAGTTCTACCTGCGTCATCACGGAATTTTCCCGGTAGAAAACTTCGCCGTCCACTACGGTATAGGAGAAGTTTTTGACCTCCGGGTCAGCCGGGAGAATGTGCTTCTCATTTTCGGCATCCGCAATATCTGGTGTTTCCACCTCAACTTCGGCGTATTGCCCCTCAATATGCTGTACTGCTTCTGCAAGTTGGTCGGCAAGGCTGGTGCCTCAAGGGGCGCAACGGTCAGTTCCTCTCGTCCGTACTGGGTGCTTTCTGCGGTCAGTTCGCCCAGCACCATCTCCGGGTGCTCAACAAAGTAGCTGTTGACAGCAAAGCCATCATCGGTCTTGCCAAGCTGCATCCATGCAGGTTCAATATCCGCAGGGCGGTCACGCTTCTGCAAAAAGATAATATCGCTGACAACATCCGTGCCTGCATTAGCCTTGAACGCATTGTTGGGCAATCGAATAGCCCCCAGCAAATCGGCGCGTTCTGCCATGTGTTTGCGGGCAGTGCTGTCCTTGCTGTCCATGGTGTAGCGAGAAGTCACAAACGCCACGATGCCGCCCGGACGCACTTGGTCGATGGCCTTGGCGAAAAAGTAGTTGTGGATAGAAAACCCCAGCTTGTTGTACGCCTTATCGTTGACCTTGTACTGACCAAAGGCACGTTGCCCACCGCCAAATCGTAGAAATCACGCGGTCGGTGGTCTCAAAGCCAGCCACAGTAATGTCAGCCTGCGGATACAGTTTTTTTGCAATGCGCCCGGTGATGCTGTCCAGTTCTACGCCGTACAAGCGACTGTCCTGCATGGTGTCCGGCAGCATTCCAAAGAAGTTGCCCACGCCCATACTAGGTTCCAGAATGTTACCGCTGTGGAAACCCATGCGCTCCACAGCATCGTAGATACTACGGATGACGGTGGGGCTGGTGTAGTGGGCGTTCAGGGTGCTGGAACGGGCGGCGGCGTACTCGTCCTCGGAGAGCAGCCCTTTCAGTTCAGCGTATTCCTTTGCCCAACTATCCTTGCTGGGGTCAAAAGTGTCTGCCAGACCGCCCCAGCCCACATACTGACGAAGCACCTGCTGTTCCTCGGCGGTCGCACCACGGTGTTCCTCTTCCAGCTTGAACAGGGTGCGGATGGCTTCAATGTTCCGCGCGTACTTCTGCTTTGCGCCGCCCTCGCCAGATGATCGTCCGTGATGTGGAAGTTCGCGGCAAGTTCAAGTGTGGGGCGTTCCGCTTCAACTGTGGGCGATTCTGTGCTTATCGTCTGAATTACAATGTCAAACGGCAGATTGTTTTCCTTGGCGGGGTATACGGCAACCGTTTTTTCAGTACGAACTGGCCGGGTAGAATTTGGTTCGTTCTGCCGCAAGCCCTCCTCGAATTGTTGCTTATTGACAACTTCGTTATCCCATGACTGCCCGTGCGCACTGGTGTCGATGCGCACATCCGTTTCACCCACATAGCCAACTTTCCCCTCAATAGTTCGAGTGGGGAGTTCGACCACAACATTGTCACCGACCTTGTAATCGGGCAGGGGGGATTCCATCATATCCTGCTCCTCGTACAACTCCAGGACAAGAGCCAGCGGTTCCTCCCGGAAAACTGGCATCCGCATTTCTGCCAGTGCCACATCCTGCAGGGTCACGCTACCCCTATCATAGTTTACCGTATCCACTCGGAAAGCCCGCCCTTCCATGTGGACGGTGGCACCCAGCGGCAGATAATCCTCCCGGCGCAGATACTTGGTCTGGTGGTGGGTGCCGTCCTCGTTCAGCCCGGCAAGGTAGACGTTCTCGCCGCGCTGCCATAGTTGTTTGGCACGGTACACCCACTGGTTACTGGGAAAGCCGGTGACCGGGACGGTGCCCAGTGCTGTTTCTTTTTCCAGAAGTTTGCCGCCCAGAAGTTCGCAGACCTTCCGGGCATCCTCACCGTAGAACTCATAGTATCCGTTCTGCTCAAAGCCTACCAGCGCATCCGGGTGCTGTTCCTTCAGAGCGTTGTACTCGGTGGCGGCATCCAGCGGCAGCAGCGCCGGGCGTTCCTCTGCCTTGCTGTGATAGTGCTCCAGTTCCTCGTCTGTGACGCTGACCAGTTCCGAAAAATCCAGAGCCTCCAATTCGGTTTCGGTCAGATCTTCCAGACTTTCGTACTGGCGTTCATCTATCAGCACCTCGCCCAGATACCGTTCCACCCGGTATCCCACCAAATCTACATTAACTTGAATGGGGATTTCCTCATCGGTGGCGTTGGTGTAGGCAATGCCGATCTTGGTCAGGTCGGAGAAGTCTGGCTCGGAATCGTATTCTTCCTGACAAAACTCCCGTATCAGGTTTTTGGCATGGGTCAGGGTGGTATCTGGCTCTGCGTTGACGGGCGCAGGGGGCGTGTAATGCTCCTTCTCCTTGTCGGTCAGATAGCGGTCGGACTGGATCATCAGGTCGATATACTGTTCCACCTGTGTCCATTTTAGGGTGGTTTTCTGGTGGTCAGGGTAACGCTCGAATTCCAGCCCTTTCCAGTCATGGTTGACAAAGCCTCTGCTGCCGTCCAGAAAATCGTGGGAGTGCCCACCAATGCCGTACTCCTTTGCCAGTTGCTTTGGCACGGAGTTTTCGGTCAGGCTGGGTCTGGTTACAGCGCCATAATGCGCTGTTTGCCGC
>ENA-OQKM01000024-OQKM01000024.1-human-gut-metagenome-genome-assembly--contig:-NODE-24-length-11043-cov-0.747252_pt1 | contig 11043 bp, 14 predicted proteins | sample MGYA00242781_ERZ504804 | MGnify/ENA primary metagenome ERZ504804 (study PRJEB26092, sample SAMD00036370) | human gut metagenome | host: Homo sapiens | study: EMG produced TPA metagenomics assembly of... | reverse complement strand
TCGGGGTATTCCCTGTTATTTTCTAAAATCACACATTATGCATCGTTTTTACTATTTTATTATTTTTGCCTATATGCTGTTTACCTCCTGCAACAAGGATGAAGTCATTACCAGAAGAAGTAGGAGGACAACCTATAATAGAACTTGACAGCGAGACCGGTATTTACACGGTCAAGGTCGATCACGAATTGACTATCGCCCCGACATACCAGAATGTTGAAGATGCTCTTTTTGCTTGGACGATAGACGGTACGCTGGTTTCTTCGGGTCCGTCTCTTCAACGTACATGGAATGAATGCGGGGATTTTTATGTCAAACTAAGAGTAGACAATGCGGAAGCTATGCCGAAGAGGAACTGAAAGTAGAAGTGAAAGAACTCACCCCTCCGGTCATCTCACTGGCACTACCTTCGCAGGGGCTAAAAGTCGTCCGGAATACCGATTACACATTTACTCCCGATATTCAGCATTCGGATGTCGAAGGGTTCAAAATCGAATGGGTACGGGAAGGAAAAATCGTTTCCACCGAGAATACTTATACTTTCAATGAAAAAGAACTCGGTGTTTATACGGTGACAATCAACGCTTCCAATATAGATGGGACAACAACAAAGGACGTAAGCGTAGAGGTCGTGGAAACGATGCCCTACGTTGTCAAATTCCCGACCCCGTCTTACCAGCAAACATCCACGGACAGGTACACTTTTGCCGACCGTCCTGTTTTCCTGCGTCCGTTGTTGGAGTATTTCGACAATCCCCGTTTTGAGTGGAGTGTGGACGGTCAGGTCATGGAAGGAGAAGTGGAACGCATGTTCAAGTTCACGCCGTCCGCACCCGGAGAATACACCGTCTCCTGTACTGTTTTGGAAGACACACCGACGGAAAAAATAAGTAGGAATATCGACAAAAGGAAAGACGCTGTCACTGCCACTGTAAAAGTCGTCTGTGTGGACAAAAAAGAGCAGGACGGATTCTTGGCTTCGGGAAGTTCCAAGCTCTGGAATAAAGTCTATGAATATACCCCGGCTCCCGGCCAATTTATCAACGAAACGAGCACGATAGGCGGTATGACCGGCAATGAGACATCCCCTGAAGCGGCTGTCGCATGGGCAACACAGCGTCTAAAAGACAAACTGCACGTCTCTTTAGGTTCTTTCGGGGGTTATATCATCGTCGGCTTCGACCACAGTATTCCCAATTCGGGTAACCAATATGATTTCTGTGTTCAGGGGAACGCCTTTGACGGCAGTTCCGAACCGGGTATCGTATGGGTCATGCAAGATATAAACGGAAACGGATTGCCGGATGACGAGTGGTACGAACTGAAAGGATCTGAAGCAGGCAAGGAAGAAACAATACAGAATTTTGAAGTGACCTATTACCGTCCGGAAGGCAAAAAAATGGATGTCCAATGGATCAGTTCCGACGGTAGAAACGGCTGGGTAGACTATCTGTCCGCTTATCATACACAGGACTATTATTATCCGGCTTGGATTTCGGAAAACAGTTATACCCTGACAGGCACTTGTTTGGCCGCCCGCAACACCCAAGATTCACAAACCGGTTATTGGGATAATCAGAGTTATGACTGGGGGTATGTGGATAATTTTGGAAACGACCAGATAGAAGGCGGCAGTACGGTAGATGGAAGCGGGCAAAGGAACGGTTTCAAAATTTCCAATGCCATCCATGCCGATGGAACGGAAGCCAATCTGCAATATATTGATTTTATCAAAGTGCAATGCGGTGTCTTGGCCAAAAGCGGCTGGTTGGGCGAAGTTTCAACGGAAGTATTTTCTTTTGAGGATTTAACAAAATAACAATAAATACAAGTATGAAAAATTATTTTCTTCCCATGCTCCTATCCTTGTTCTTTTTGGGAGCATGTGACAAAAACGATGAAATTATACCTGAAGATGCAGATGAGAATTTCATCACGTCAGTTGTAATGACCGTGGACGGGAAATCGTACACGGCCGACATTACGGACAATACAGTAACAATAACCGTTCCCTATACGGTATCGCTGAACAACGCCGAAGTGGAATTCAAGTACACAACTTCTGCAACAATCATACCTGATCCTGAAACGGTAACGGACTGGGATAACGAACGAACCTTCCGGGTGACATCCTATAACGGAGATGCCCGCGAATATACCTATAAGGTCGTGAAAAGCGAGATAGAATCTGACGGAGATGTGGAGTTGAAGACCACCGAGGAGGTAGCTTCTTTTGCCGCAACCAAAACAACCGTTGTCAAAGGGAACCTGATTATCGGCTCTGATGCGGAAGAGGCAGAAAAAATCACTGACATATCTGCATTGGCATCTTTGAAAGAGGTTACTGGCAACATTGTCATTCGTAACAGTTACAACGGTGCAGACTTGACAGGGTTGGATAATATCGTTTCAGCCGGAGGTTTGCAGTTAGGTTCGGTCGATGTCGCCTCGAAAGCTACGGAGCTTCACATGATTTCCATGAAAGCTCTGGAAATGCTCTCCGGAGACATATCGGTATATAACGACCAAGTGACTTATGTCCTATTCGAGAAACTGGCAACTATTGAAGGAAGCGTGATGTTCAATGCGTCGTCGTTACAGAGTTTTGAGTTTCCGGTTCTGACTACTGTAGGTCAGGATCTGAATCTTCAAGGACTCAATGAAGAGAACACAGCAGCCGGTTCGATTGCGTCTTTGGAAATACCGGAACTGACAAGTGTCGGAGGTGTCTTGTCCGTGAACAATCTTGCCAAACTGACTTCCATGAGCTTCCTTAAGCTGAAAGAGACCGGTGGCTTTGATTTCCACACCGTCCCCGTGATGTTGGAAACCATTAATCTACCGGAAGTCGAGACAGTAAACGGAAGTATTATTATGGAAGCCAACATGGAAACTCCTCCTACCGGTAGTTTTGTTCCCCAACGAAATGACGTGCTTCAGGCTTTCGGTGGAATGGACAAACTGACAACGGTGAAGGGGCAGATAAAGATAAAAAATTTCACGGCGCTCAAGCAGCTTCCTGACTGGAGTAAAATCACCACACTTGGAAGCATTACGTTGGATTATCTTGAAGACGTGAGCGGAACACTGATGTTGCCGAACGCCCGATTTGAAACCTTCGGAGAAACAGCTCCCCAGATTGAAATTATAAACAAGGTGCAGCTCTCCAAAATTGAAACAGCCGAAGATTTGTCAAATGTAAATTTTGTCATCACCAGTCTCACGAATAATAAGTTCCCTGAAATCACGTTCAAGAATATCAAAGACTTCACTTGTAAGCCAACCACCAACAATACCGATTATACCATATCGACAATTCAACATGTATATGGAAATCTAAATGTGACAGGCCAAATGCGAAGCAATGCCAAATTTCCCGACTTGGAAATCATAGATGGATATGGATATATCCAAATACCATGTTTGCTTCAATCACAATGCCAGTCTTGAAAGAAGTGGGAGGACAGTTCTATTTATCTGGAAATTTTACCAGTTGTAACTTGCCCTTACTATCCAAAGTTTGTTGTTCAGCTTCTCCTGTATATTATAAAGAGGGAGAGGGTTCGTTAGCAATATCTTTACAAAGTAAATCGCTGGATATTCCGGAATTGCTTCACGTAGGAGGTGAAGGGTTGTTCGTTAATAAAGCAACAGGCATTACTTGTGATAAATTACAGACTATAGATGGTACGCTACAGATAAAACAAGCGAAATCTCTTTCTCAGGAAACATTTTCCATGGAGAAGTTGAAGACCTTGCATTGGGGTTGTTTTTGACAGGTTTGACAAAATTCACCGACTACACTTTCTTCGGTAAGTTCATAGAAAACGGAATGATTACGGGGGAAAGTTGGAGCGTGACGAAATGTGGGTATAACCCAACCTTCCAAAATATGAAGGACAAACAATATACGCAGCAGGATTAAACCTTATACCTTAACCAGAGTACCCGTAATGATTCGGGTACTCTTTTTTATCCGAATGACAATGAGCAGAACAATACAACGGATTTGCCTTTTTCTTTTCTGCCTGCCAGTTTTCGGCAGTTGCATGAAATGGGATTATGGGGAGATGGAGAATTTCTCGGCATCGGCTTCCGGTCTTTTCATCACCAACGAGGGAAATTTCCAGTACGGCAATGCCTCGCTTTCCTACTATGATCCTGCCACGTGCGAAGTGGAGAATGAAGTGTTTTACCGTGCCAACGGGTTCAAGTTGGGCGATGTGGCCCAATCTATGGTTATCCGGGACGGTATAGGCTGGGTCGTGGTGAACAACTCGCATGTGATTTTCGCCATCGACATCAATACTTTCAAGGAAGTGGGCCGTATCACAGGTTTCACCTCACCCCGGTATATCCATTTCCTGTCGGATGAGAAAGCCTATGTGACGCAAATATGGGACTACCGCATCTTCATCATCAACCCCAAGACATACGAGATTACCGGCTATATCGAATGTCCAGACATGGACATGGAATCGGGTTCCACCGAACAAATGGTACAATACGGCAAGTACGTCTATGTGAACTGCTGGTCGTACCAGAACCGCATCCTGAAAATCGACACGGAGACGGACAAGGTCGTGGACGAACTGACCATCGGCATACAACCTACTTCGCTGGTCATGGACAAATACAACAAGATGTGGACCATCACGGATGGCGGTTACGAGGCAGCCCATACGGTTACGAGGCACCGTCTCTCTATCGTATAGACGCCGAGACTTTCACCGTAGAGAAACAGTTCAAGTTTAAGCTGGGCGACTGGCCTTCGGAAGTCCAGCTCAACGGTACACGGGATACACTTTACTGGATCAACAACGATATTTGGCGAATGCCGGTGGAAGCGACCGTGTTCCCGTCCGGCCTTTTCTGGAGTTTCGGGACACCAAATACTACGGCCTTACGGTCAATCCCAACAACGGGGAAGTATATGTGGCCGACGCTATTGATTACCAGCAGCAAGGTATCGTGTATCGCTATTCGCCGCAAGGTAAGCTGATCGATGAATTTTACGTGGGAATCATTCCGGGAGCTTTCTGCTGGAAATAACGAGGAAGGAGGACAAAAATGAAAAGACATCTTATTCTATTGTTCGTGGGGGTAAGCCTGCCCTTTCTGCTTGCCGCCCAGCAGAAAAATTCCGTCAGCATTACCAAAAGGGTGCTGCGTATTCCGGAGGTTACGGTGGTAGGCAAACGACCGATGAAGGATATAGGCGTGCAACGAACCCGTTTCGATTCCATCGCCATGAAAGAGAACATCGCCTTATCTATGGCCGATGTGCTGACATTCAACTCATCCGTTTTTGTCAAGAACTACGGACGCGCCACGTTATCTACTGTAGCTTTCCGGGGTACCTCTCCCTCGCATACCCAAGTGACGTGGAATGGTATGCGCATTAACAACCCGATGCTGGGCATGACGGATTTTTCCACCATCCCTTCTTACTTTATCGATGATGCCTCGCTGCTGCACGGAACGTCATCGGTAAACGAAACGGGCGGCGGCTTGGGTGGTCTGGTCAGGCTCTCCACTTCTCCGGCCAACCATGAAGGGTTCGGGTTGCAGTACGTGCAGGGAGTGGGGTCGTTCAGCACGTTCGACGAGTTTCTCCGCCTGACCCTACGGTGACAAACACTGGCAGTCCTCCACCCGTGTGGTGTATTCCTCTTCCCCCAACGACTACAAATACCGAAACCGGGACAAGAAGGAAAACATCTATGACGAGGACAAGAACATCATCGGTTCCTATTACCCGACGGAACGCAACCGCAGCGGGGCTTATAAGGATCTGCACGTCTTGCAGGAAATTTATTATAACACGGGCGAAGGCGACAAGTTCGGGCTAAACGCCTGGTATATCAATTCCAACCGGGAACTGGCGATGCTCAGCACGGATTACGGGAACGACATGGACTTCGAGAACCGCCAAAGGGAGCAGACGTTTCGCGGCGTCCTCTCGTGGGATCGCGTGCGGGAGAAATGGAAGGTCGGTGTAAAAGGCGGCTATATACACACATGGATGGCCTATGATTACAAGCGGGACAAGGGAAACGGCGAAATGGCTTCGATGACCCGCTCACGCAGTAAGATTAACACGTTCTACGGAAGTGCGGACGGGGATTATGCTCCTTCAGAGAAATGGCTGTTCACGGCCGGTGTTTCCGTACACCAGCATTTGGTGGAAAGCGCGGACAAAAATATCATCTCGCAGGAAGGTAACAAGGCTGTTGTCGGGTATGACAAGGGACGTGTCGAGTTTTCCGGTTCCGTTTCTGCGAAATGGCGGCCTGTCGATCGTTTTGCCGCCTCGCTTGTTCTTCGCGAGGATATGTTCGGTACGGAATGGGCCCCGGTTATCCCGGCTTTCTTCATCGACGGGGTACTGTCGAAGAAAGGCAATATCGTGGCGAAAGCATCCATCTCCCGGAACTACCGTTTTCCCACGCTGAACGACCTCTATTTTCTGCCGGGCGGTAATCCCGACCTGAAAAGCGAGCACGGCTTCACATACGACGTGGGGTTGTCGTTCTCGGTGGGGAAAGAAAATGTATATGCTTTGAGCGGTGGTATCAACTGGTTCGATTCGCACATCGACGACTGGATCATCTGGCTACCCACAACCAAGGGATTCTTCTCCCCCAGAAACCTCAAAAAGGTACATGCTTACGGGGCAGAGACCAACGCCCACCTTGATATAATGACTCGGAAAGGACTGGAAACTGGATATGAACGGAACTTTCTCGTGGACTCCCTCGATCAACGAGAGCGAACCGATGAGTCCGGCAGACCAATCCGTCGGCAAACAGTTGCCATACGTACCGGAGTTTTCCGCAGCGGTGACCGGATGTCTGTCATGGCGGACATGGAGCCTGCTTTACAAATGGTGTTATTACAGCCAGCGTTATACCATGTCGAGTAATGACTATACCCTGACGGGCTATCTGCCCCCTTACTTCATGAATAACGTAGACACTGGAAAAACAGCTCTCTTTCCGATGGGCCGATCTGTCGCTAAAGGGCAGCATCAACAACCTGTTCGATGAAGAATACCTTTCCGTATTGTCCCGTCCCATGCCGGGCATCAATTTCGAGATATTCATCGGCATAACACCCAAGTTCGGAAAAAACAAAAATAGTAAACGATAATCTGCATCAATATGAACGCATTAAAGAATTTAAGCCTGATTCTGTTGCTTTCTCTGGCATTTACAGGCTGCCACAACAAAAGTTCAAAACTCAATGATTTCAACCTGCTGCTTTATGCTCCCGAATATGCCTCCGGCTTCGACATCAAAGGGGCGGGCGGGAAGGAAAGCGTACTGATAACCGTCAGGAATCCCTGGCAGGGAGCGGACAGTGTAACCACATGGCTGTTTATCGTCCGCAACGGCGAAGAGGTTCCCGAAGGGTTTGCAGGACAGGTACTCAAAGGAGACGCCAAACGTATCGTGCGATGTCTTCCACTCATATCGCCATGCTTGACGCAATCGGTGAAGTCCGGTGTATAACCGGCGTTTCGGGAATCGACTACATTTCCAACCCCGACATCCAAGCTCGCCGCGACAGTATTGGTGACATCGGCTATGAAGGAAACATCAACTACGAGTTGCTGCTCTCGCTCGATCCCGACCTCGTTCTGCTCTATGGGGTGAACGGCGCAAGCGCAATGGAAAGCAAACTCGAAGAACTCGACATACCGTTCATGTATGTCGGCGATTATCTTGAAGAGTCGCCTCTCGCAAGGCCGAATGGATGGTAGTGCTTTCAGAAGTCACAGGAAAACGTGAGAAGGGTGAAAAAGCCTTTGCCGCAATCCCGGTCAGATACAACACTTTGAAAAAGAAAGTGGCCGACAGTATCCTTGGCACTCCTTCGGTTATGCTTAATGTCCCTTATGGAGACTCGTGGTTCATGCCTTCAACCCAAAGTTATGTAGCCCGCTTGATTACTGATGCGGGAGGCCGCTATATCTACCAGAAGAACACGGGAAACGCTTCTAATCCCCATTGACTTAGAAGAAGCATATCTGCTCGCGTCGGATGCGGACATGTGGCTGAACGTGGGAATGGCGAACTCCCTTGACGAATTGAAGGCATCATGTCCGAAATTCACCGATACCCGATGTTTCAAAAATGGAGAGGTGTATAATAACAACGCCCGTATCAACACAGCCGGGGGTAACGACTATTACGAGTCTGCCGTCGTGAATCCTGACATCGTGCTCCGCGACCTCGTGAAGATATTCCATCCTGAACTGGTGCAGGAAGAGTGTGTGTAATTACAAGCAACTGAAATAGATGCGTTCCCGTTCGACTATATTATTCTCCATATTGATTACGCTCACGGTCGGTCTTTTTTTACTGGACTTGGCCGTGGGAGCTGTCAACATTCCGATCCGCGATGTATGGGCAGCACTGACCGGGGGAAATTGTTCCCGTGCCACGGAAAAAATCGTACTCAACATACGCCTCATAAAAGCTATAGTGGCACTGTTGGCCGGGGCTGCCTTATCGGTCAGCGGTCTTCAGATGCAGACCCTCTTCCGTAATCCTCTTGCCGGTCCCTATGTCCTTGGCATCAGTTCCGGTGCAAGTCTCGGTGTGGCACTTGTGGTACTTGCCGGGATCGGTTCATCAATAGGCATTGCCGGAGCAGCGTGGGTGGGTGCGGCTGTCGTGTTGCTCGTGATAACTGCCGTCGGACAGCGAATAAAAGACATCATGGTAATCCTGATTCTGGGCATGATGTTCTCATCGGGCGTAGGTGCTGTCGTGCAGATATTGCAGTACCTCAGCAAAGAGGAATCGCTGAAAGCCTTTGTCATTTGGACGATGGGGGCTTTGGGTGACGTCACCTCCGGACAACTTCTGATTCTTGTTCCATCGGTGTTTGCCGGACTGCTGTTGGCGGTACTGACCATCAAACCGCTTAACCTCCTGCTGTTCGGAGAGGAATATGCCGTAACAATGGGACTGAATATTCGGCGTTCACGCAGCCTGTTGTTTCTCTCGACAACGCTGCTCGCCGGAACGATAACCGCTTTTTGCGGTCCGATAGGTTTCATAGGTCTCGCTATGCCTCATGTCACAAGAATGCTTTTCCAAAATAGCGATCATCGTGTCCTTCTACCCGGAACAATTCTTTCAGGAGCATCGATATTGCTTCTTTGCGACGTCATTTCCAAAATATTCACCTTGCCGATCAACGCCATTACAGCTCTATTGGGAATCCCAATCGTCGTATGGGTGGTTTTACGCAACAAATCCATCACCGCATGATAGAATTACAGCATTTTTCCATAGGTTACAAAGAGAACTCGTTGCTCCACGAGGTAAATGCCACGATAAAAAAAGGTCAATTGACAGCCCTTATCGGAAGAAACGGGACAGGGAAATCGACGCTACTCCGCGCCATAGCCGTCTGAACCGGTGTTATTCCGGAAAAATCATTCTCGACGGGCACGACATCGCCTGCATGAGAACCGAAGATATGGCAAAAACGCTGGCCGTCGTCACGACCGAGCGCACGCGCATCGCCAACCTGCGGTGCAAAGATGTCGTAGCCATAGGCCGTGCTCCTTATACCAACTGGATAGGCAGGATGCAAGAGGCGGATAAGGAGATAGTCATGCAATCGCTCATCTCGGTGGGAATGGAGGCTTATGCAAACCGCACGATGGATAAAATGTCGGATGGCGAATGCCAGCGTGTGATGATTGCTCGTGCATTGGCACAGGATACTCCTATCATTCTCCTTGATGAACCGACTTCCTTTCTTGACATGCCTAATCGCTACGAACTTGTGGCGTTGCTTCGTAGGCTTGTCCACGACGAGAAAAAATGTATCATGTTCTCGACACATGAACTTGACATCGCGTTGTCCATGTGCGATTCGATAGCATTGTTAGATACCCTGAATTTAAACTGCTTGACCGCGTCTGAAATGCGGAAAAGCGGATACATTGACAGACTTTTCCAAAATGAGAACATTCGTTTTGACTCCTTATGCGGTACAATGATTTTGAAACAATGAGTACATACACTGTAGAAAATTTTACTTCAGACATCACTGTTGAAGGATATATCGCCGAATTCCGTGACGAACCACATTTTCTTGAACTTTGCAAACAATGTACCAATTACGGTAAAAGTTGGGGGTGTCCTCCATTTGATTTTGATACGGAATCGTTTCTCCGACAATACAAGTATGCACATCTTATGGCAACGAAGATAATCCCTGAAGACAAAGATATTCCGATTGAATATACACAAAAACTCATTTTACCGGAACGGATACGAATCGAGAGCGAATTATTGGATATGGAACGGAAATATGGAGGGCGTTCATTTGCTATATAGGTAAATGTCTTCACTGCTCAGATAACGAGTGTACGCGTAACTGCGGCACACCATGCCGACACCCGGAAAAAGTGCGTCCGTCACTCGAAGCCTTCGGATTTGACATAGCCAAAACGCTTGCTGAACTTTTTAACATCGAACTTCTTTGGGGAAAGGATGGCAAATTACCTGAATACCTTGTTCTCGTAAGCGGATTTTTTCATAATGAATACGAACTTTGCAACATAGCATACTAATGATTCGGACATGAAACAAACAGACAAACTAACCACATTCGGTTCAATCTGTTTTGTGATTTCAAATGAATTATAGTTAGATATGTAAAAAGCGACGCCGGAGCTTGAAATAAGTAACGATTTATCGGTGTATCCTCCGTTAAACCGTTCATTTTCGGTTAAACGAAACACAACATGCTGTCCGCTGGAGCGGAGCACGTTTCTTCAATAATTATTGTGTATCATACCGTTGTGTGGCTATTTTCCTGTGGTTTGTGGGGCTTTTCCATCAGATATTTGCCGGCTGTTCTCCCCATTAAAGGATAGATATATCTCCATGACCATGTGACTTACGCCCATAATTCGGGGATAAGGAGCGAATATACGGAAAATCTGCTTTAACATGCCCTATTGTCCCATTATGGATTTGATCGTACCTTACTACAACTTCTGTCAAATGGAGA
>ENA-OQKM01000023-OQKM01000023.1-human-gut-metagenome-genome-assembly--contig:-NODE-23-length-11059-cov-2.028449_pt1 | contig 11059 bp, 14 predicted proteins | sample MGYA00242781_ERZ504804 | MGnify/ENA primary metagenome ERZ504804 (study PRJEB26092, sample SAMD00036370) | human gut metagenome | host: Homo sapiens | study: EMG produced TPA metagenomics assembly of... | reverse complement strand
CTAAAAAAGTAATCTTCTCCAACCCCTTAGAATGAGTACATAACCAAAGATTGCCTTGCTTATCGGATAACATGGAATGTAATTTATTGGAAAAGTGCCAATCGGGTGAATCGGGGTCATTATAGAAAGGTAACAGCCGATTTGCCTCTCTGTCATACCAAGAAAGCCCTCCTCCTTGCGGATGTACCCACAAATTACCGTTCAAGTCTTCACAAATATGAAAACTGGGATAGGAACGATCGGCACCACGAGGCTCCACTTGCATCTTTTCTTGCTTAAATACTTCTGTCAAAGGATTGAAATGACAAACCTTTCCCCATTCGGTCATCTCAAACCATGCTTCCTGCTTACTGTCAACATAAACAGAACGGAAAGCGTCTGCCGGGAATTCGGGACAATTGGATTTATTATAGACTTTACACTCTTTTGTATCCGAATGGTACAATATCAATCCTTCATGGGCAGTTGTTATCAACAGCCCCGTACCTTTTATTTCATTTATAGCAATCACTTTATCCTTTACCGGCAATTCCCAAAGACGAAAGATTTCATTCTGCAAAGAATAGCACCATATCCGTCCTCTGTCTGATCCAAAATAAAGTTCGTCACCATAACTGCAAAAAGAGTAGAAGGCCTGTACGGTTCATCTTTGCCTGACTGGATATTCACAAAATAAGAGACAGGCTCTTCTTTATCATTCGTAATCTTCAGCAGACCGTTATCAGTAAGCAACCACTCTTGATTGTAAGCATCGCTAAAAACCTGATTAATATGAACGGAATTTCCTCCACGACTATGAGTAGCATATACTTGGGTAGTTATACTGTAATCTTTAGGGTTTGTTTTCACACGGACAGCCCCCTCATTTTCAGAAAGTAGCCAAATGACACTGTCGGGCAATATTTTAATAGAAGAGAAACGCATGCCCTCCTCTTCACCTTCGGCAGGAATTTGTTCGAATTTCTCTGTTCTTTGGTCAAAACGATACACACGATAATCATACGTTTGCAGCCAAATATAATTATAAGGGTCTACTTCCAATAAGTCTACCCGGTTGTTAGTCATAGTAATTTTATTCCCTTGTCTGGCTTTATAAACTTTGAAGTCATAACCGTTGAACCGGTTGATTCCATCCCAAGTAGAGAACCATAAAACTCCATTATGGTCTTGTACCATGCTCATAATGGAGTTCTGAGACAAGCCGTTTTCCGAAGAATAATGAGTAAAGATACAATTAGGCTGAACTTTTTGCATGAAAAAGAGCAGCAAAGTAAGTATAAACAGAATGTGTCTTTTCATTTCGTAGATTTTCATATATAGTAGGCAAAGTTACTACAAAAAAGTGAAATGCGGAAAGATATAGTGATAGAATTGAGTTACAAGGGTTTTAGTTGAAGTGGCGAAAATTCGTGAAGCCATTACAATCCCTGCCAAAGCCAAATCCTGACGCCGCAACGTTACTTGTTCGTAACCATGCCCGAAAATGCGACAAACGGGTACGGATGACGAAACAAGACGCTAAGGAATAGTGAGTTACCGACAACTCACGCGAAAAATTTGCTTACGGAAAAAGATTGCGCCGTTCCTCCCCGTTTTGCGTACCGACACCGGACTCTTCACCAACATAATTTTGAAACCAAAAAAATTAAGGACGATGAAGAGTACATTTTCAGTAATCTACTATCTCAAGCGTCAGGTAGTGAAAAAAGACGGGACAGTTCCCGTCATGGGACGCATCACGGTGGACGGCAGCCAGACGCAGTTCAGCTGCAAGCTGACTGTCGATCCGAAACTGTGGGACACCAAAGGGGGACGTGTCACGGGCAGAAGCACGGCGGCACTCGAAGCGAACCGTATGCTTGACAAAATGCGGGTACGCATCAACAGACACTATCAGGAAATCATGGAGCGTGACAACTTCGTCACGGCGGAAAAGGTGAAAAACGCCTTTCTCGGACTGGAACACCGCTATCACACGCTGATGCAGGTGTTCCGCCAGCACAACGAGGACTATGAGAAACAGGTGGAGGCAGGCATGAAAGCCAAAGGCACACTGGAAAAGTACCGTATCGTTTACAAGCACCTGCAAGAGTTCCTCGACATCCGCTACCATGTGAAGGACATCGCCCTAAAAGAGCTTACCCCGGCTTTCATCTCCGACTTCGAGATGTTCCTGCGCACGGACAAGCACTGCTGCACCAATACCGTGTGGCTGTACGTCTGCCCGTTACGGACGATGGTATTCATCGCCATCAACAACGAGTGGCTGACGCGCGACCCGTTCCGCGAGTATGAAATCAAGAAGGAGGAAACAACACGCAGTTTCCTGACCAAAGATGAGATCCGCCTGCTGATGGAGGGGAAACTGAAAAACGCCAAACAGGAATTGTACCGCGACCTCTACCTGTTCTGCGCCTTCACGGGGCTGTCGTTCGCGGATATGCGCAACCTTACGGAAGAGAATATCCGCACCTACTTCGACGAACACGAGTGGATAAACATCAACCGCCAGAAAACGGGCGTGGTGTCCAACATCCGCCTGCTCGACATCGCCAACCGCATAATCGGCAAATACCGGGGACTGTGCGGGGACGGCAGGATATTTCCCGTTCCGCATTATAACACGTGCCTTGCCGGTATCCGTGCCGTCGCCAAGCGTTGCGGCATCACCAAGCATATCACGTGGCATCAGAGCCGCCACACGGCAGCCACGACGATATTCCTCTCCAACGGTGTTCCCATCGAAACGGTCAGCTCCATGCTCGGACACAAGAGCATAAAGACGACGCAGATTTACGCAAAGATAACCAAAGAGAAGCTCAATCAGGACATGGAGAACCTTGCCGCAAGATTGAACGGCGTCGAGGAATTTGCAGGTTGCACCATCTAAAAAGAAAAGCCATGAAACGTGACACAATCATCATCGAGGACAAGGCAGTCAGCGTAACCGGTAACGACGTGTGGATGACCGCCACCGAAATAGCCGGATTGTTCCATACGACCGTCCCGGCAGTGAACGCCGCCATCAGAGCCGTCCGCAAGTCGGACGTGCTGAACGACTACGAGGTGTGCCGCTACATGCAGCTTGAAAACGGGCTGCACGCGGACGTGTACGCCCTTGAAATCATCATCCCGGTCGCTTTCAGGGTGAATACCTACAACACCCACCTGTTCCGCACATGGCTGGTGGGAAAGGCACTCTCACAAGAGAAACGGCAGACATACGTGATGTTCATACAGAACGGAAAAGCCGGGTATTGCTGATTGCACATACCCCATAAGACAAGTAAACGGGTAGCACCACAAAAGGTGTCACCCGTTTACTTTTTCATGAAACCGCCTCACTCCAGCGGCTTGCGGTAGTTCGCTTCCAGTACCCCGCGCAGCCCCGTTTCCGGGTAAAGCACCTTCCCTCCCAAAAGTATGAAGGGCAACACGCGGTTGTTGCGGTATTCCTGCAAGGTGCGCCGGCTCACACGGAGCAGTTCCGACACCTCGCCGTCCGTCAGGTAACGTTCCCCGTCCAGCGGAGGACGGTAGCTTTCCAGAAATGCGGACAGCCATTTCGAGCCTTTGCGCATATCCTGCACCACAGAGGCTATCGGCTCGTCTTCCATCGTAAAAACATCGTTGTTCTCGTTCATCATAACTTCGGATTCAGTGGGTGAATAAATCAAATCATCTGCCGTGCGGATAGAGCGTGCCGACAAGCGGTATCAGCCGCTTCACCTCCTCCGGCTTGTAATAGAACCTGCGGTTTATCTGCGAGTAGCCGATAAGCCGCCTGTCGCGCAGCGTCTGCAACGTGCGCGGGCTTATTCTCAACTGCCCGCAGACCTCCTCGCCCGTGAGCCATCTTTCCATGCGCCCCGTGTCGCTTTTGCGCCTCAGGGCGGCGACCTTCTCCGAGAGTGCGCCGAATGCCGCCACCATCATCTCGAAAGTCTTTTTCTCGATAGATACTATTTCCATATTCATGCAATTACCGGTTTGCCCGCAAAGGTAACGATGCAGCCCTTAACACGTACCGTTTTCCGCTGAAAGGCTGCCTGTTGCGCCGTTTGACCGGGTTATGGAGCCATCTTCCGTAAAAATCTTACGTGAGTCACGTAGTGAGTTGTTAAAGCCCCTTTTGTTTATTGCCGAATTTTGTCGCAGAAACAAAAAGAAAGGACTGAACATGAAAGTGATAACAATGGAAAGTTCCGCCTACAAGGAGATGATGGCGCAGATTGCGAACATCGCAGGGTACATCCGCGAGGCAAGGGACGAGAAGAAACGGAAGCGGGAAACCGAAGACAAGCTGCTTGACACGGCACAGGCGGCGAAGATGCTCAACGTGAGCAAGCGCACCATGCAGCGTATGCGCACCGACCACCGTATCGAGTATGTGGTGGTACGCGGAAGCTGCCGCTACCGCCTTTCCGAGATACTGCGGCTATTGGAGGACAACACAGTAAGGAACGAGGAAGGGACAATAGACACCCTGTTCCACAACCACACGCTGCGCACGGGCGGCAAACCAAAAGGAAGGAGGACATAGGTCATGGAACTGCTCACACGAAACAACTTCGAGGGCTGGATGCAGAAGCTGATGGAACGGCTCGACCGTCAGGACGAACTGCTGCTGGCGATGAAGGCTGAGGGGAAACAGCCCACTATCACGGAAAGCATCCGCCTTTTCGACAATCAGGATTTGTGCATGTTGCTCCAGATAAGCAAACGCACCCTCCAACGCTACCGCAGCGTAGGCGCATTGCCCTACAAGACGCTGGGCAAGAAGACCTATTACAGCGAGGAGGACGTGCTGACATTCCTTTCCAACCATATCAAGGACTTCAAAAAGGAAGATATAGCCTTCTACAAGGCTCGTATCCATAATTTCTTTCATAAATAACCCATTAAAACATTTTTCAGATGGCAAAGAAAAAAGACGAAAAGGACGTGCTGGTAGTCCGTGACGAGAAGACGGGCGAGATCAGCGTGGTAGCCGGGCTGAACGCGGACGGCACACCCAAGCGCACCCCCGCAAAAGCGGAGAACGCGCAGAGTTTCCTGCAATTCGACCGACATGGCGACGTGCTGGACAACTTCTTCAAGAACTTCTTCCGGCAGTGCAAGGAACCCAGCCGCTTCGGTTTCTACCGCATTGCGGCAGACCAAGCTGAAAATCTCTTAGAGGTGATGAAGCAACTGCTGAAAGACCCCGAAGCGAACAAGGAGCTGCTCGCCCCTCACAAGGTGGACACCTCCGACTATGAGAAGAAGGTGCAGGAAGAGATGGCAGCACAACAGACAGAGAAACAAGAACCTCAAAACAGGAGAACATGGAACAACGGAAAGAACAGCAACAGGACAAATCCGAACAGATGCAGGGCAAACGTGGCTACCAGCCATCGACGAGAGTAAAATCAACTGGCAGGAGCTGGAGGACAGATGGGGCGTAAAGCGGGACAACCTTGAAAAGTCCGGCGACCTTACGAAGATGCTCAACTATGGCAAGTCCGACTTGGTAAAGGTCAAACCGACCTTCGGCGGCGAATCATTCGAGCTGGACGCCCGCCTCTCCTTCAAGAAGGACGGTGAGGGAAACATCAGCCTCGTGCCGCACTTCATCCGCAAGGAGCAGAAGCTGGATGAGTACAAGGAACACAAATTCTCCGACAATGACCGGAAGAACCTCCGCGAAACGGGCAACCTCGGCAGGGTCGTGGACATTGTGGACAGGGAAACGGGCGAAATCATCCCCTCCTACATCAGCATCGACCGCAAGACGAATGAAATCACGGACATTCCGGCAAGCAGGGTGCGCATCCCGGAGCGCATCGGCAAGACGGAAATCACCACGCAGGAGCGGGACATGCTCCGCGCCGGACTGCCCGTACGCGACAAGCTCATCGAGCGCAACGACGGCAGAAAGTTCGTCACCACCCTGCAAGTGAACGTGGAGCAGCGCGGCGTGGAGTTCGTGCCGGGAACCGGCAAGTCGCCCCGTACCGCACAGACACAGGAAACCAAAGGCGACACATCGAAAAGTCAGGCGCAGGGCGGGGAAAATGCCGCACAGACCAAGAAGGAGCAACGCCGCAACACGTGGACGAACGAGGACGGCAGCATCCGCCCCATCAGCAAATGGAGCGGCGTGAGCTTCACCGACCAGCAGAAAGCCGACTATGTGGCGGGTAAAGCCGTGAAGCTGGAGAACGTGACCGACAAGCAGGGCTTCCATGCCACGATGTATATCAAGTTCAACCCGGAGAAGGGACGCCCGTACCGCTACGACACGAACCCTGACAATGCACAGCAGGTTGCTCCGTCCAACGAGAGCCGCACGCAGGTGGCGGTGAACAACGATGGCAAGACCAACGAGGCTACAAAGAATCTGAGAGAGCCGTTGCAGAAAGGTCAGACCAACTCGAAGGACGCCCGCCAGCAACAGCAGCAGGAGAAGCCGCAGAAGAAAACGGGCAAGGGCATGAAAATGTAATCCCGTGTCCGCCACTGAATCCAAAATAAAATCCAAAGTATCAAACAAAAAAGAAGAAGACATGAAGACAATCATTGCAGAAAAGCCCTCCGTGGCACGTGAAATCGCCCGCATCGTGGGCGCGACAAAGAGAGAGGAAGGATATTTCGAGGGAGGCGGTTATGCCGTGACATGGGCATTCGGACACCTCGTTCAGCTTGCCATGCCCGACGGCTACGGCGTGCGCGGATTTGTCCGTGACAACCTCCCGATTATTCCCGACACATTCACGCTCGTCCCCCGTCAGGTCAGGACGGAGAAAGGTTACAAGCCCGACAGCGGCGTGGTGTCGCAGATAAAAGTCATCAAAAGACTGTTCGACACAAGCGAACATATCATCGTGGCGACCGATGCCGGACGCGAGGGAGAGCTTATCTTCCGCTACCTCTACCACTATACGGGTTGCACCACTCCTTTCGTGCGCCTGTGGATCAGCTCTCTCACCGACAAAGCTATCCGCGAGGGACTGCGGAAACTCGAAGACGGCAGCAAATACGACAACCTCTACCTCGCCGCCAAAGCGCGGAGCGAATCCGACTGGCTCGTGGGCATCAACGGCACACAGGCGTTATCCATCGCCGCCGGACACGGCACGTATTCCGTGGGGCGGGTGCAGACACCAACGTTGGCTATGGTATGTGAACGCTACTGGGAGAACCGCCGCTTTACGTCCGAAGCATTCTGGCAGCTCCATATCGCAACGGACGGTTGCGACGGCGAAGTCGTGAAATTCTCATCCTCCGAGAAATGGAAAGAGAAAGAACCGGCGATGGAACTATATAATAAGGTAAAGGCGGCAGGTTGCGCCACTGTCACGAAAGCCGAGCGCAAGGAGAAGACGGAGGAAACTCCCTTGCTCTACGACCTGACCACGCTCCAGAAAGAAGCCAACGCCAAGCACGGCTTCACGGCGGAACAGACGCTTGAAATCGCGCAGAAACTCTACGAAAAGAAGTTGATAACCTATCCGAGAACGGGAAGCCGCTACATCCCCGAAGACGTGTTTGCCGAAATTCCCAAACTGCTCGCTTTCATCGGCACACAGCCCGAATGGAAAGACAAGGTGCGGGCAAAAGCCGCCCCGACACGCCGCAGCGTGGACGACGGCAAGGTGACAGACCACCATGCCCTGCTCGTCACGGGTGAGAAACCGCTCTTCCTCTCCAAAGAGGACAATACCATCTATCAGATGATTGCCGGGCGCATGGTCGAGGCATTCTCTGAGAAATGCGTCAAGGATGTGACCACTGTCACGGCGGAATGTGCCGGAGTGGAGTTTACCGTAAAAGGCAGCGTCGTGAAGCAAACCGGATGGCGTGCCGTCTATGGCGAGGAAAAAGAGGAAATTACCATCCCCGGCTGGCAGGAAGGCGACACGCTGACACCGAAAGGCTCGTCCATTACCGAAGGAAAGACCAAACCCAAGCCGCTGCATACCGAAGCCACCCTGCTCTCGGCAATGGAAACGGCGGGCAAGGAAATTGAGGACGACGCACTGCGGCAGGCGATGAAGGACTGCGGCATCGGTACTCCCGCCACACGCGCTCCATCATCGAAACGCTCTTCAAGCGCGGTTACATGGAACGCTGCAAGAAATCGCTTGTCCCCACTGAAAAGGGGCTTGCACTCAATTCCGTGGTGAAGACGATGCGCATCGCCGATGTCGCCATGACAGGCGAATGGGAGAAGGAACTTGCACGCATCGAGCGTGGGGAGCTGTCCGCCGATACCTTCCGCAAAAGATAGAGGCGTACACGCGGGAGATTACCTCCGAACTGCTCTCATGCGACAAACTCTTCGGCAGCCGCGATTCCGGTTGCGCGTGTCCCAAGTGCGGCACGGGCAGGATGCGGTTCTACGGCAAGGTGGTACGCTGCGACAACACGGAGTGCGGGCTTCTCGTGTTCCGGCTGAAAGCGGGACGCACCCTGTCCGACGATGAAATAAAAGACCTGCTCACTGACGGGCACACCAAGCTGCTCAAAGGCTTCAAGAGCAAGCAGGGCAAGAACTTCGATGCCATAGTCGCCTTTGACGGGGATTATAACACGACGTTCGTGTTCCCGGAAAAGAAATGCAAGTCTTCCTATCCGAAAAAAGGAAATAATCACTAACTTTTGATAAGTTAGGCTGCATCTCAACAATAGAAACAAACAAGTTTTTTTCGTATTGTCTTCGATTTGCACTAACTTTGCCACTTGTTCAGAGTAATGAATTGTTCTTCAATACCGGATTACACTCATACTTTGGATTTAGTGGTGGCACTCGGAGGGATACCGAGTGCCTTTTTCTTCCTTTTTTCAACCGATTATCCCGTTAAATATCAATCCACTAAACTCCAAAGTAATGAACAACAAGAAGAAAAACGAGGGTCAGACCGACTTTTCCTATTACGGTCTGTACCTGCTGGACTATCTCCGCACGAACAAGTTTGAACAGGCTGACGACACCGCTTTCATACGGGAACGGGCCGACCGTGCCGCCGAAACGTATGAGAGGGCACGGCTTGAAGGCTATCCCGCCGATGGTGCGCAGGAACTGGCGATGGACACGCTGCTGCGCGGGCTGCATTATTCCCGTTACGCCATCCTCCGCGAAGTCGTGGAAAACGAGTTTGCCGATGAAGTGCCGGAAGAGAAGCGTGAAGCCTTTGTCCTGAAACTGCTGCCGCTTGTCGGCAACGTGTTCTCCGTCTATGACCTCTCGGATGACAATTTCGCCCTGTCTTCCGATTACGACCTGCTCTACACGGAGCTGACGGGAGCAACCGTCCTTTACTTAGACGAATATGGCGTTTAACCGCAAACAGAAACTGCGGGACAACATCGAGGCGATACGGACGGCATTCATCCTTGACAGGGAAAATAGGACAGCGACAACCGAAGAGCGTGCCATACTTCAAAGGTACTGCGGTTTCGGCGGTCTGAAATGTATCCTCAACCCTGCAAAGGAACTGACGGATGCCGTCCGGTGGGCGAAATCCGACCTCGAACTGTTCGCCCCGACGGTGGAGCTGCACAGGCTTATCCGTGAGAACAGCAAGGACGAAACAGAGTACAAGCGGTTTGTGGATTCGCTGAAAGCGTCCGTGCTGACCGCTTTCTACACCCCCAAAGAGATAACCGACACCATCGCGGACGTGCTGGCAGATTACAGCGTCCGCCCCGCCCGTATGCTCGAACCGTCGGCAGGTGTCGGCGTGTTCGTGGATTCCATGCTGCGGCACAGCCCCAATGCGGATGTGATGGCTTTCGAGAAGGATCTGCTCACGGTACAATCTTGAGGCATCTCTATCCCGACCAGAAAATGCGCACCTGCGGTTTTGAGAAAATCGAAAGACCGTTCAACAATTATTTCGACTTGGCGGTGTCCAACATTCCGTTCGGTGACATTGCCGTGTTCGACGCGGAGTTTCAGCGGAGCGACTCTTTCGGCAGACGCTCCGCCCAGAAAACCATCCACAACTATTTCTTTCTCAAAGGACTGGATGCCGTGCGTGACGGCGGTATCGTGGCGTTCATCACCTCGCAAGGGGTATTGAATAGCACCAAGACCTCCGTGCGTAACGAGCTGTTCAGTCAGGCCAATCTGGTATCCGCGATACGCCTGCCCAACAACCTGTTCACGGACAACGCGGGCACGGAGGTGGGCAGTGACCTGATTGTCCTGCAAAAGAACCTCAGCAAGAAGGAAATGTCGCAGGACGAGCGGCTGATGACCGTGATACAGACGGACACGAAAACCGCCCTGACCGACAACGCCTATTTCATCCACCACCCGGAACGCATCGTGCATACGATGGCGAAACTTGACACAGACCCTACGGGAAGCCCGCTATGGTTTATCTGCACGAGGGCAAGGCAGCAGGCATCGCCGGGGATTTGCGCCGTATGCTCGACGAGGATTTCCATTACAGGCTTGCCATGCGCTTGTATTCGGGTTCAATCCGGCAGCAGGAACGGAAGAAAAAGTTGCCGTTCAAAATAAAGTAGAGCGTCCTGCCATAAAATTGGAAACAGTATCCTCGGCGCAGACGGTGGAAACTCCGACAGAAAAGCCGCAACCCGCAGATGAAAAGCCGGAGATAGAACCGCGCCCGCAATATTCCGCAGGCGTGCAGCTCACCCTGCTTGACCTCTGGGGGATGACGGAAGAGGTCAGCCAACCGAAAACCTCCAAAAAGAAAAAGACGGTGAAAAAGGCAGTTACGGCAAAGTCCACTCCGCCCAAACCGAAAGTCACGGTTACACCGACAGCTCCAACTGCAAAACCCGCAATGGAGAATAAGGAGGTGAAAGCGGAGAACACCGCCAAGCCTGCCGACCCGGACGACATCTATGCCACACTGGACTGGGATACCAATCCTCCCATCAACGGTTTCTATGAAATGATGATGGGTTTGACGCCGGAGCGTAGGAAAGAACTTCGGGAACTGGCAAGGCAGCATAACGAGAAACAAGTGGCGGAAAAGACGGAAGTGAAAGCGTGCCGGAAACTTCCCGTGAGCAGCCACGACAGGAGGAAACACAGCCG
>ENA-OQKM01000022-OQKM01000022.1-human-gut-metagenome-genome-assembly--contig:-NODE-22-length-11276-cov-1.142076_pt1 | contig 11276 bp, 17 predicted proteins | sample MGYA00242781_ERZ504804 | MGnify/ENA primary metagenome ERZ504804 (study PRJEB26092, sample SAMD00036370) | human gut metagenome | host: Homo sapiens | study: EMG produced TPA metagenomics assembly of... | reverse complement strand
GCACAGCCTTTTCTCTGTTCCTTCTTACTTCTTCGATTTTCCGATGTCGTTACCGTATTTCCCTGATGGTCTTAATTGCCTTGAGCTGATCCACGGTCTGAATGTGCATGGTCACGGTCATTTCCGCATCCAGCTCCAAGATTTCCGCCAACAACTTATCCGAAAGCTCCGATGCCATAATCTGTAAGTAGGACACCGCGCCCCAATACTGGCCGATGCGGAATGTGCGGGACTGGCGGAAGTCGAGACTGTCCGGGGCAATAAAGTCTTTTGTGCCAAGCCCGGTCTGTGGGATGTCTTTCCACGAAAAGCGGAACGCCTCGCGGCTCCCCGGATGCATCTGGCTATGAAGCAGCGCAAGGCGGGCCCGCCCGTCCATCGGCTCCGAGGGAACGCCCAGCCGCTTAAAGTTTCCCATGACATCGGCCTCCACACGCTCCAGTCGGGGCCGTGCCTCCGTAATCCCCTCGGCGGGTATGCCAAAGGTGATGTATTTTGAGCGTTCAATGCCGTTATTGCTTTTGGCAATCTGATTTTTCAGCATCCCGGTAAACTCGTCCCGGACGCTGTTATAGTTGTCATCCGCTTTCGGGATATTGACTTGATAGCGGCTGCGGGAATGGGAACGGCGGTTGATAAAGGAAAGCTGGAACGGCAGCGAACTGTCAAAGTAGTTGAGAAATGAACTCCATCCGCTGAATATGGCGGTCTGATCCTCGGTGGATGCCACGGAGTAATTGATGTCCTCATATTCCACGGTTTTTGTATAGAGCCCGCCCGGGAGCTTGCACACACCGTCCGGGTGCATGGACAGATACGGGATTGTCTGTTGGGCAGACAGGGTCGCCCGGCCTTTACCCTTGGCGGCGGCTCCGTTTTTCTTCTTTGTGTTTTTCAATCACATCCTCCTTTCCAGCGCCCGGCCCGGCAAAGGGCGCATAAATGTTTTCGGTTCGGTAGGCCCTGATCCCCGGCCTTAGAAACTTGGCCCGGATGATGTTTCGCACAACCTTTTCAAAGGGCAAGCCGTCCTTTTCATACATCGCCAGCAGGAACGCCGGGAGCATAATTCCCAGCATGAGAAACATCGCCCCGGTATTGCCGAGGGTGCCACGGGTCAGCAGATAGGCCGGAATCCCCACCGAGCCCGCGCTGCCGAAGCAGACAAGCTGGCGGCGGGTGAGGTTGAAAGCCATCTTTGTTTTGATTTTGGATAAATCGTTTGGTACGTTTACATAGGGCATAGATCACACTCCTTTCTGCACTTCGGGACAATGTGTCCCAAAGTCCGGGATGGTTGGTGTTACTTCATTCCCCCATACAGCCCAACCGGGCGGGGTCTGCCTGGCAAAGAGCTCCACGCGGGGCAGATCGCCCATCAGGGAAATAATTTTGTCGCGGGCCTTCGTCCGGTTTTTTGGCTGTGGGCCTGACAATCGGGGAAACGATAAATTGATGGATGTTGGCAGCCTGCCGCTTCGGGTGGCCCTTGGTTGCCAGCAGGCAGATTTCTGCATTGCCCCTTGTCCAGAAGCCAAGGCCGTAAAACCAGCTATCCGCCTTCTTGTTCTTTTTCAGCCAGACGAAAGCAACGGATTTATAGGTGAAGCCCCAAGCCTCGATCAGCCGGAGCGCCTCCGGGAGCTGCGGGAAAGTGGCCCATAAAAAGAGTGCGCTGTCCGGGGCTGCAAGATCAGCCACAGGCAACGCACATAAATCCTCAATGCTCATAGTGGGATAATGATTTTCCGCCGCGCCCTGTACTTTCTTAGCCGAGTAGCGCCAAGGGGGATCGGCGTAAATGATAGAATACTGCTGGATAATTACACTCCTTTCTCGCCAGAGCTTTTTACTGCCTGCGCCGCACGAATACGCTCACTGGCTGCGGCATAAAAGGCCGGGGCCGTTTCAAAGCATACAAAGCGGCGTTCTGTGTTGATAGCTGCAATCGCGGTTGTGCCGGAGCCCGCGCAAATGTCCGCGACCAATTCGCCGGGGCGGGTATAGGTGCGGATCAGATACTCACAAAGCTCCACGGGCTTCTGTGTGGGATGGATGCCGCCGGACACCGTAGGCACAAATAGTACATTTCCGGGATAGCGGCGGCCATCGTTGGACTCGGAGCCCTGCCGTTCAAATTTCCCATAGTTGGAGCTTGTACCGCTTCGGGAATGAACACGGTATAAGGCTTGCCATAAGTAAACTGCGGATTGTAGACCGGGGACTTCTGGTAAAACACCAAGATATTCTCGGACTTTTTCAGTGGAGCCCGGTTTGCATTGAGAAAGCCCGTTCCGCGCTCCTTGTACCAAATCCACTCATAGCGGAGCATGGCGAGGTTGGATGCGCCCAGCACCTTGTCAAAGGGGCACTGTGCGAAAAACAGCACTGCGCCATTCGGCTTGACTGCCCATTTCACCGCCTCCCACAGCTCCGGGAGCGGCAGGGGCACATCCCAATAATTCCGGGTTGTGCCGTAGGGCGGATCAGTCAGCAGCATATCCACGCTATGTTTTGGCAGGGAGCGCAGGCCCTCAATGCCATCCATGAGAAATAAGCCCTCCTTCGGGACACTTTGTCCCAAAGTGCGGCTATCGGTCATTGCGGGCCTCCTTTTCCTTGGCAGGCGCAGGCCGGGCGGCGTTTTCTTTTCCTGCCTGCTTTGCGGCCTCGGCCATCTGCTCCTTGATCGGGGCAGGCCGTATCGCCTGAGCCCGCGCAACAAGCTGTTCCACCGCCGCATGATACGCTTCCACACCAGCCGCGTTAATCCGTTCCTGTGTGGCTCGGTCAGGAATCCGAACCGTAGCCCGGTATCCCGTCCGGCTGGCAGGATCGGGTTTAGAGGGAGCTCCGAGAAAAAATTCCGTTTTTCCCGTCCACAACCTTAAAATCGTCGATGACCACACCGCCAAAATTGACGCTGGCGAAGCCGATCAGTTTTCCCTGCGGCTCAATCGGGCGGACAGATACCGTGATCGGAACAACCGCCTCCTGCAAGACAGCATCTGTCCGCATTTTTACTGCCTCATCAATGCTAACGCCCTTGACTTCTGCAAGCTCCGCGATGGGAGCATCAAACAGCCAGCGCCGTTCCTCCGCAGCAATCTGCTCCGGGGTCAGCAATACATCGTCTTTCTTACTCAGATAAAATTCCTCCTTTCCGCTTGCCGGAGCAGGCTGGGCGGGGTCGTCCATCAACTCTTTTCTTTGCAGGACGGCCTCTGTTTCCGCCATAAAGCGGTAAGCGTCTGCCTCAGTAAACTCCTCCGGCGTTTTTCCATTCCATAAGCGCGTTCCGTCTGCCCCGTATCTTCTCGCATAAGCACCACCTCCTGTTAATGAGCGCCAAAGATACGCTGGGCAATGCTCCCGGTCTTAAAGAGCATGAAGCAAAGCAGAACCGTGTAGCCCACAGTTCCCCAAATCGCCCCAATGGGATCGCCGCCTGTTGCGATGCTTGAATGAGCACTGCGTAAATTGCAACACATACAAGGATCAGCAGCCCTTGAAAGCCCACGGCAAACAGGGACTTGATGTAGTTCTGCCCGGTGCCACCAAGCTCCCGGTTGGAAAGCGTAGCAACGGGGATGGGGGCCAGACTGGTCAGCAGATAGATTTCCAGCATCCTGCCATACACCAAAACGAAAATGATAATTCCCATCGCCTTCATCGTGAAGCCAATGAGCGCAGACTGCAGCCACAGCCCCAACAGCGGTCCCAAGTCCATCGTCTCCAGCGAGGTTTCCAGTTCGGCAAGCATATCCGCCGAAACATCGGTAGAGCCTTGAATGAGCCCGCCTGCCTGCGCGATGACGCTCTGCGAGACATCAAACACGGCCATGACGATATTGAATGTGTTTGACAGGATCAGGATTGCACAGGCTGTTTTGAACATCCATTTATAGAGGTTCGCAACGTCAACCTCGTGCATATTGTTCTTTTCCAAAAGCATCTGTATGAGCTCATAAGTGGCAACAAAGGTCAGCACCATTCCGGCAATCGGCAGGATCACCGTTTCGGAAAGCTGTCGGATCAGGGAGAAAACCCCGGCGTGCCACGCCGCCGGGGTAGTCCCTACCTGTGCCGCAATCTCTCCGACTTGGGTATTGACAGTATCAAAAAGACCTTCAAGATTCCCCATGATCCCGCCAATCAGAAGCTCTTTGAGCCAGTTTGTGAGCCAGTCGGTGAGAAAATCCATAAGCGCCTACCTTAAAACAGGCCAGACAGCAGAGGGATCAGTGTGGTGCCAATGACGATGATGCCGCCGCCCGCCATGAGCTGCTTCATGCCTTGGGACTTGGAGCCCGGGTTATCCGAGCCGTAGCCTCCAGCAGATTGACCACGCCCCACACGCCAAGGCCAGCACCGAGAGCAATAACGAGGGTCTGTAAAGTGTCGATTGCAGATGAGAAAAATGCCATATAAGCCTCCATTTCTCCGGGATTTTCCCGGTAACAAAAAAGCCGCCCTTGCAGGCGGCAGGTTACAAACTTCGGGACACTTTGTCTCGAAGCGTTTATGCAAAGGCGTCTGGATCGTCGATGTCATCATAGTTGAGGATGTCCTCGTCCTCTTCTGTGAGCGCATCGTCCGGCACAGTCACCTCATACATCGTACACGCCTCGTTCAGACCGGGCCGCCTGCGGCGGTTAATGAGCCTGTCGAGGTCAAAAGCGTTTTTCTGTTTATCGGCCTCCGCCGTATAACGGTAGTTCGGATGCCGTTTCAGATCATACTTGGGAGAGAAGAACGGGGGCAGGCCCCGAAGCTGCAAAATACATTTATCTCCCGGCATGGTTGCAAGTTCGGCTGGGGTCATCAGTTCCCGGCCCAGCCGCTGGGTATTTTGACTGTAGCTTTCCGACTGACCACGGGAGCGGCTGTCAGTCTGCATACTGATTGTGGCTTTTCCCAGCCAGTTCTCGGATATTTCCTTGATGGTGCTGGCTTCGCGGCCACCGAGGAACACCACGCTGTCCATGTTGCCGAGGATTGTCTCGGCGTGTTTATCGTAAATGGCCTTGCACTGTGCCAACTGCTGATACAGCAGGCAAAGACTCACCTCGCGGGAGCGGATAACCGCGACCAGCTTTTCGAGCTGGGGCACCTGTCCCGTGTTGGCTGCCTCGTCCCACAGCACTCGTACATGGTGCGGCAGGCGGCCACCGTGAACATTGTCCGCCCGTTCACACAGGAGGTTGAACATCTGCGAAAAAGCAAGCGCCACTAAAAAGTTGTAGGTCTGCGTGGTATCGGAAATGATGAAGAATACCGCTGTTTTCCGATCTCCGATGCGGTCAAGCTCCAATTCGTCATAGGCCATGACTTCACGAAGCTGCGGGATGTCAAAGGGAGCCAGCCGCGCACCGCAGGAAATTAAAATGCTTTTTGCCGTCTTGCCGCTGGCCAATTTGTACTTTTTATACTGTTTGACCGCGAAGCAATCCGGCTTGCGCTTTTCAAGCCCGGCAAACATATAGTCCACCGCGTTCATAAAGTCCTCGTCATCCTCCTTGACCTCCATGCCGGAAATCATATCCACAAGGGTATTCATGTTCCGATCCTCGGCAGGCCCCTCGAAAATGATGTAGGCAATCAGGGCGCAGTATAAAAGCGTTTCCGATTTCGTCCAGAATGGATCGCCTTCCTTGCCTTCGCCCTTTGTGTTGGAAATCAGGGCATCCACGAATTTCAGAATATCGGCCTCGTTGCGGATATACGCCAGCGGGTTATAGTGCATGGATTTTGAAAAATCTATGCTGTTGAATACCTTGATTTTGTACTCGCGTTTTTGCAGGAAAGCTCCGACCTGTCCCAGCACACCGCCTTTGGGATCGACCACCACATAAGAGGAATGAGCCTGTAAAAGCTGGGGCGTGAGCCAGAAGCGGGTTTTGCCGGAGCCGGACGAGCCGATAATGCAGCAATTCAGGTTTCGGGCATTTGCGGGGATTTTAGGGCGGGTGTTCATCGTGAGAAACTCCGTCCCGGTCAAAATCATGTTGTTTTCAAACTTCGGATCGACAAACGGTTTGATGTCTTTTTCCGTTCCCCATCGAGCGCTGCCGTATTCTGCATCCCGCCGAAACTTCTTAGCGTTCTTGCTTTTGAAATAGATCAGCAGCCGGAAACCAACTGCGCCTACAATACCAACAAGCCAATCCAGCGGGGCAAGACCGGGTGCAAAGTCAGCAAAGGCCGGGCCAATCGTCTGGCCCAGTCCGATGAGCTTATGTGCAAAATCGTTACCCGCTGCCAGCCGGTAGGCCGTTCCCAGCTTGAGGAACGCCCACAGGATGAACAGATAGGGAATGTTCGGAATGAGATATTTTCTGATCTTATCTGTCCTCATGGGCCACCTCCTTTGCACGTTCTTTCTGCTTCGGCTTTTCTTTGGAAAGCTGATCTGCCGCCTGTTGCAGTTGTTCCCGGATGGGAACACGGTTCGATTTTGCTTTGCTTAACACCTTCCGGGAATACTCAGAAAAGCAGGCGGTCATTGCGTCTGCCTGTCCAGCCTTGAAAAACAGCAGGTATTTGTCCGGCCCGGTTTTATAGAACGCATAGTCTACATTCCATTTCCGGGCCACGCGGTCAAAGGACTTGGCATCCCCGGATAGCTCAATGCTGTTGGTGGCTGTACCGTGGGCCATGAGCTTTCGCACACTTTGTTTTCCATGCGGTACTTGCCGCCCACGGTATGCCTTGCGGATCTTCCGGCCCACCATGCCCAGCACATACGCCAGTCCCCGCGCCGTCAGCTTGGTTGTTTTTACGGATATGGCTATCGTGCGCCGGGAAATATCTTCATCAATCAGTTACACCGCCTCCTTCCTTGGGACAATTTGTCTCGAAGTGCCATCACCGATCCCCACGGTCTTTTTTCTGCATTTGACGGTAGCCCTCCAAAGAAGAACCGTCTATGATTTCCTGATAAGCGGCCATTTGCTCCCGGATAGAGAGCTTCGGGAAAGAGAATACCTTATGCTCCTTGGGAATATCCTGCAAGCCGTGATACACTTCCACGAAATGATCGCTTTCTTTGACAACATAGCCGCCCGGGGCAAAATGGCCGTTTTCGTGGATGCAGGCATCCCGGCCATACGCCTCATAATCGAAATACGGTTTTACCTGATCCGGCACATCCAACATTTCCAGATCGTCCACATAAATACGCCCCAGCGTTTCCTCATCGGATACGCCGGGGTAAAAACCGTAACAGTCCAGATTTTGTGTCAGATTGATGATGTCCCGCACCGAAGAACAGTGATCGCCGCTGTCGAGGACGGCCTCCAGTGTTTCCAGCTCCGATGAGGTAAGCTCGGAAAGCAGGCAGGCCAGATGATTAAGCTCGTCCAGATTTTCATACTCGCTCAAATGGTCATAGAGCCCCAGCACATCCCCATCGAAAGAGGTAATAAAAATTTCCTGATAGCGGACGCCATCCACGCCGATCCGTTTCAAGAGAGCCTCCACCGTCCGGGCGTTGTGGGAAATTTCAGTGTTTCACCCACAAGCTGGCCCTCGCTGTACTTTCCGGCGTTGGTAACGTAGGCTTCAAACAGGGTTGCCATCAGCGGCGGCCCTGTCCCTTGACGGTCAGGATGCCCTCAAGGGTTGTTGCCGTAATTCCCAGCCGCTGGGCCACGGCAATATCATTTTTCATGGCTTCGGTCATACTGTGCCCGCAAACAACCAGCACATGAGAACGGCGGAGCAGGTCACGGCTCATGTCGATGCCGCTTTTATGCTCCTCGGGAACAGCATCATTGAGAAACAGGGGCAAGTACAGGGGCGGGCAAATAGGAGAAAAGCCTGCCTCATACACGGTGCGGCAATACTGCGCCGCCAGTTCTGCGTTTTCGCTATCGCCGCCGAGCCATGCAGCGGTGATATAAGCAAGGGGTCGTTTCATCGTTCATACCTCCGATATTTTAATAAGAAAGTTCAACCCAAACCCCACGCCCTTTCCCAGTCTTGGGAAAGGGGGCGGCTCTGGAGGATATACCCCCGCCGCTTGCCGGGGAAATAGCACAGCCGGGGCAGACCGTCAAGGGCGAGCCGCCGAAAACGGCGGTGCGCTGCACCCTTGACGGCCCACTCCCGGCTGTACTAAAAAACAGGCGGCGACGGGGGATATATACCACCAGAGCCTCTGCGCGAGGGCGGGGCCCTCGGGACAAAGTGTCTCGAAGTTGTTACTTGTCAAGTTCCTGCTTTTTCGGGGCTTTTGCCAGCTCCGGCGGCTGTTTTTCTTTCCAGTCATCCAGCAGGGACATAATCTGTTCTTTCATTTTGGCGGGAGTGACCTCCTTGCCAAAATACTTTTCCAGTTCCGCAGTAGAAATAATCACGCCTCGATCCTCCTTTTTCTGTTCTGATAAGATACCGTCAATGACATCGCCGTTGAGCTTGCCTTCCTTATCCAGCTCCCGGAGCCGTTTAGCCTGGGCCAGCGAGGGCGAAGCCTGCTCCCCGTCAATGGAAACAGCAATAAGCCTCTGATTTTTCGGTTTGATGTAGGAAAGCTCCACGGCAGGCATGAAGCCCATCTTTTTATCGTCTACCTTATCCAGAAGCTCCGGCACAAGGGAGTTGAGCCGCAAGTAGCGCATGACCTTTTTATAGTTCATTTCATGCGCCTCGCCTACAATCTCAACCGAGCGTTTCCCAACATCGCCTTCTGCAACGCCTTTCAGCCGCCCGCCCTGATGCTTGATGTCCTCAACCTCGAGTTCCAGCAGCGCGGCCAATTCGCTGGGGAGCATCCCGTCACGCTGCTTGTTGCTGTCCTTCATGGCCTGTACCGCTTCGTGGTCGGTCATTTCACGGACGATAAAGGGCATTTCCTCCAGTCCAGCCAGCTCACTGCCGTGGGTACGGCGATGGCCCGCTACAATTTCATAGCCGTTTCCGTCTTTCTCCGGGCGGGCAAGACCGGGAACCATTACACCGTTTACGCGGATAGAAGCAACGATTTCCTGCATCTTCGCATCGTCCCGTACCTTAAAGGGGTGCGGACGGAATGTGTGAAACGGATGAACCTCGGAAAGTTTCAGATAAACCAGCTTGCCTTCCTCAACCGGGCGGGGCGGTGTGGTCGGCTCGGGAGCCGTCTGTTCCGCAGTAGCAGTTTCCTTCGGTGCGTATCCTGTGCGGGCTTAATGGGCTCCTTGGCATCCGGGGCCTTTCCGTCACTTCGGGACACTTTGTCTCGTTTGGACGGCTTGGACTTGTCAGGAGCCGCCTTATCCGCCTTGGGTGGGCGGCCCTTGCGAGCCCCAGCCGATTTCTCTACTTTCTGATTTTCAGTCGCGGCCTTTTCTGCTTTCGGCGGACGGCCACGGGCGCGGCTTTTTCGGTTCCTCCGTATTGGCGGGCTGCGGTGTTTCTCCGGGGGCTGCCGCCTCTGGCGTTTCGGGGGTTTCCGCCTTTTCGACTTCGGCGCGGGCGTTCTGCCTCTTTTCCGCCATAAGTTCATTGATTTTGTCAAAGGACACAACCACATCGCCGGACTCAGGTATGGCAGGCCCGGTCTGTTCCTGCCGGGGCTCAGACGCTGCGGCCTGTTCGGGTGTGGTGATAGGCCCGGCGGCCTCCGGGGAAGTATTCTCCGCAGGGCCTGTGTTCAGTTTTTCATCGGCCATTTACGATCCTCCTTTTCGTTAAAGTTGCACAAATTTGAACGCTAAAATTTTGTAGTTATTTTTGTGCCTCCTTTCCGTCTATCCACGCAAAAAAGCCGCCCGTTTTTCATGCCGGACGGCTTTTTGCGTAATGTGATAGATCAAATATTATTTTTTCTGGTTTGTAGGCTCCGAAAAGCCTTGTATTTACAGTGTTCCTAATAGGAAGTAATCATAGGATATAGAAAATGAAATTTAATTTTAATAAAAAATGGTTAGCACAATAGTGATATTGATTTTTGGCGTAGCAATTACAGTTGCGGCATTGTCTGCAAAGAATATAGCAGTCATTGAAAATAAACAAGCTAACAAGAAATATGCCACAGAGGCAGTACAGCTACAGAGATGATATTGGATACAGAAAATACAGAGACTAGTAATGTGGATAAGAATTCTGACGAAAGTTCAACAACTACAAAAGAAACGGGCAAAAGCTTGAAAGATACAAAGAGCTCATCAGAAAACACCGATAATAATGATTCCAGGGATTCATATGAGACTGATAATAATGAAAAATGATGAAATCAGAAAACACTTCAGACGATGTAAATAAAACAGGTGATAAGATTGATAAAAAATCTGAAATAAACAATTCAGGAGATAGTGGTTCAGGCACAGATGATTCAGATAATGACAATTCAGGAATGAATAATAATAATGAACCGAAATCTGATAACGGAGTGATAGAGCTTCCAATTATACCGATTGACTAATGTGACGTCAGTTGTGATTTTACCTACATTTGAAGAAGAAACGTAAGAGGAGTTAATACAATGGAGGAAGTCGAATGAAGACAAAAAAGTTTTTATCATTGGTGTTAAGTGCGGCTATGATATTAGGTGTGGCTGTTCCGGTGGCAGCAGAACCGGTGTCAGCAGGGCAAGGCGTTGAAGCAGAACAACAGCCAATTGTAGAAAATAGCATTACAAGTGGATATATTCTGAGTGATTTGGATTATAATACACCGGTGTATGAACCGGATGAGGCGGTGCCGTATTCTGATGATTGGGGATATTCTGCAGATGAAACTATAGAGAACAAGTATCCGGCAAATGGAGTCAGCGATATCAAGGCGAAATATCCGTCTGTTCGTAATCAAAATCCTCTTGGCACATGCTGGACATTTTCGTCAATAGGTCTTGCAGAGTTTGATCTGATTAATGATGGTGCGTTTGATAAAAATATAGATCTTAGTGAACTGCATCTGGCATATTATGCATATAATTCGCTGTTAGATCCGCTTGGTGGAACAGAGGGGGACTATGCAAAGTACTATATGAATAATACAAGTGTTCAGTATGGTTATCTCAATCGTGGTGGCAACTATTTGATGGCGGCACGCAGAATGGGACAGTGGTGTGGTCCGGTAAGCGAGAGTGATGTACCATATAGTAAGGTGGCAAGCAACGGATATACAGCAAGCACTATTGATGCTTTTCTTAATACAGGTTTATCTGATGAATATGCATATTCAAAGGATAAGGCACATCTGGAAAATACATACATGATTAATATCAAGGAAAATGCATCAGATGTGAAAAAAGCCAATAAAAAAATATGGTGCAAGTGGGAATTATGTATAGT
>ENA-OQKM01000021-OQKM01000021.1-human-gut-metagenome-genome-assembly--contig:-NODE-21-length-11707-cov-0.819775_pt1 | contig 11707 bp, 15 predicted proteins | sample MGYA00242781_ERZ504804 | MGnify/ENA primary metagenome ERZ504804 (study PRJEB26092, sample SAMD00036370) | human gut metagenome | host: Homo sapiens | study: EMG produced TPA metagenomics assembly of... | reverse complement strand
TCCAGCAGGAGATCCTGCAGCTCGCCTCCGTGGCGCCCATGGTGCTGGACACCGCCTGAAGGGAAACCTGGGGAACGAAGAGGATCAAGAGCCCCACCAGGTTTATCCTGAGCCGTATGAGGCAGGCAGTTTCCGCATAGAAGCCGGAAACGCCGTGTTGACAATATGATGGAATTACCCTGAAAAGCTGTCCGCGAGGATGGCGGGAATAAATTTATAAATTTAAAGAACTCATCCTGCCCATCCGTGAGGACCGGCAGGAATCAAACGGAAAATACCATTAAAGCGACATAACCATGACATCACAGGAAGCCAATTCAATCCCGTTGGGAGACATCCTCTCCCATTACGGTTACGAGCCGTCCAGACGGTACGGCGGCTATGACATGTACCGTTCCCCCTTCCGTTCCGATACTTCCCCGAGCTTCAAGGTTTTCAGGGAGGAGAACCGCTGGTATGATTTTGGGGACGGTACGTATGGCAGGGCGGTGGATCTGGTCATGCGTGTGGAAAACTGCTCCTTTCCGCAGGCCATGAAGGAACTCGGAAGGATGAGGACCTCCCCGCAGCTTTCCATGCCTTCGATACGGAAACCGGAAACGGTGTCAGGAAGGCTTCCGGCAGCCGCCCCGATGACCGTCCTGAAGGTCATTCCCGTTCAGAACAGGCATCTGCTTGACTACGCCGCCTCACGTGGCATTGACGGGGAGATTGTCCGTAAATACTGTGTGGAGGTCCACTACTGTTTCGAGAGGAATCCGCGTGAGAAATACGCGCTCGGATTCGCCAACGACCACCGGGGTTTCGAATTGCGGAACAGCATGTTCAAGGGGTGCGCCTACGCCAAGGATATTACCTGCATCAGTGAAGGCAACAGGTCCTGCGCCGTTTTCGAGGGCTTTTTTGACCTTCTCAGTTTCAAGCAGTACGCAAGGGAGCATCCGGAGATGCCCGCACTTGGAAAGCTGGACGTGTGCGTATTGAACTCCACGGCCATTGTGGACCGTTCAAAGGATTTCCTTTCAAAGTATGAGAGGGTACACGCCTTTCTCGACAACGACGCCCCGGGGCGCGGGGCACTGGGAAAGATACGGAGTTTCCTTCCTGAAAACGTGATACTGGTGAACGAGTCGGAACGCCTGTATCCCGGGTGCAATGATTTTAACGAATTCCTGCAGAAGGCCGGATGTCCGGCAGCGGGACATGAAATATGAAGAGCAAAAAAAACAGAACGATGAAAACATTTGAGGAAATATACCGGGATGCGGCAGTCCGGAACGGCTGCAATGCCGGGAAAACATTTGCGAGGGTCATGTTCGAGGAGGGCATGAGCCAGAACCTTGAGCGTTGCATGGACAGGGCCGCCGGTTCCCATACAGACCTCATGGCCTTTGCCGGATGGTTCGGAAAGCGTCTGGCCAGGGAATCTGTCAGGTGCAATGCCGCCCGCGTGAACTTCTCCCAGGACATAACAATAGAAGGCAGGAAATACACCACCCGGTTCGGTACGGTCACTTTCTGCACGGAGGAAAAGAGAAGCCTTGAGGAACGTGCGGAAGAGATTGCCGGAAGACTGCTGTCATCCGGCCCGTCAGATGACCTGAAAACGTTGTTGAAAGAAGCCGTACTGACGGCTACGATTTACAGAAGGATGATTTTGATGAGGATTAAACGATCAGGCATGAAACAGAACAATGGCATACCGGATAAAATCATGGAACGTATCCGCAAGCTGATGCGTCTGAAGGAATCCACCACTTCCGAAGGCGAGGCACGTGCGGCGGCCGCAGCCGCAAGCCGGCTTCTGAAGGAATACAACCTGTCCCTGTTCGACATAAGTGGAAGAGCTCAGGAAACAGTCTTTGCAATCGGGAGGTCCGGAGCATTCAGCTACAAGGACGCTTTCGGCAGCTATTGGAAGCGCGACCTGCTGAACGTGCTGTGCCGGTACAACTACTGCCGGATACTTCTCTGCCGGGGCACAACCGACATGTTCATCGTCGGAACCGATGAGAATATTACTGCCGTCACCGTGCTGTACGATTATCTGCGCACGGCTTTCCGCCGGCTGGCAGAAGAGAGGCACAAGGAATACGTGTCCGTCAGACGCGGATATTACCGGACCGGGGAAATACAGAAAGAAATACATACGCTCCTATCTCGAGGGCGTCACCCCCGGATTAAGGGAACAGTTTGAGGCAGGTCGCAGCCGGCCGGCAGAGGAGTCACGGGAAACCGCCCTAACATGCTGCCATGACGCGCTTATTGACAAGTACCTGGAAAAAATAGGAGCCGGCACTTCAAAGGCACATCCGAGAAAGACCGGAACCGACCGCTCCGCGTATTACTCAGGCATGGGTGACGGCAGGAACATCAGTCTGAACCGGCAGATAAAAGGAGGTGGTATATGACAGTATTGTGGATATCATTTGCGGCCCTGTATGCACTGGGCATGCTGTGGCTTGCGTATCAGATCAGGACCGCCCCCAGTGATCTGGATTTATGGGGCGAGGAAATAGAATAAACCGTTAAAATCATAATAGTATGTACTTTATACATTATATACAGACTTATGCGTCGGTCAACAGGAAAGGCAACGAGCTCCAGAGCCATATCCTGAAGTTCAAGGACTGCTGCTCAAGGACCGGAACGCACTGGATGATCTGAAGAGGAGATTCATTGCCGGATAGAAGAACTGGATGCCAGGTATCCGCGTACCCAACCCCTGCATTTCGATGCGGGAAACGATTCCGGAAGATGGTACATCCATGTGAAAGGAAAGCCGGACAATCTTGTATGCATCATCTCCATTGCAAAAGTGAGGAACCTGCTGGGAAAAGGCATAGTTTCCTTTCCCGGGAAAGACAAGGACGGAGAGAAAGGATGAGGAACACATACTGGTTTGCCGTGGACTATAACGGTACGGGACATCTTTTCACCTGTCCTCCCGAAAGGGACACGGGGATGTGGACCGGCGAGGAAGCCCTTTACATCCCCAAAGGACAGTTCGGAGAGATGTTTCCGCGAATCACCTGGCAGGACGCGCCGGTGGTGGTGACCCTGGAGGTGCTTCCCTGCGTGGAAACCCGGCGACTGCGTCTTGTCAAGCGCTGCCTCCATCTTCTGCGGAGGCATACCGGCAGGAATCAGTCAAAGGATATGGAGGATTCACAATAACTCCCCCTGATGGTAGATGTATTAAGAAAGTTGAAGCTATAAATTGGATTTAATACAATAAGACCTATGGAAGCATTAACGGCATTACAATGGGCAAAAGAGGGTTATGTACTAACGCTGATGCGGTAGGTGAAGAACGTTGGACTAATTGTTTTCACGGGCAGAAAGCAACATACTACAAAGACAACGAAGTTCACAAAAGACTCTGAAACTGCAAAGGACATGCTTAGAGCTAAACGAAAAGAGCACAAAAAAGCATCAGATAAAAGGGACGAGAAGCGAAAAAAACATGGCTTATCGAGAGAACATGAAAACAGAATGGCAGTGGCTCCAGGAAGGTAGGATACCGAATCCGAATGCACGGTGGGAATATGGCGAGATTCTGAACAATACATTCAACGTGTGCAGTTACGGCAGCAAATATTGCTATTGTCATATTGATGAAACACATATACCCAAAGATAGTGAAGAGCTACAGAAAGCCATTTTTGATTTTCAACGGAAATAGCTGGATATGACTATAAACGATATAGAAAGGAATGAATTATGAATAAAAGAACAATTCAAATAGATGTTATCGGTCCGATAGAAGAAACTGAATTAATGAAATGTAAATTGTATGTTGATGGTCGTGTGTGTGTAATCGGAATGTCACGATATGACTATGAAGAGTTAATGCGAGAAAAAGTGTTTATCCGGGATGGTAAGAGCGTTGATTCTGCTGGTGTGATAAACACGACTAACACTTTCGTTGAAGATGATTAATATTAAATTAAGAATGAGTATAGAACAAATTATATTCAACCTTCTCAATAAGAACGCTCATACATGGGTTAGATATTGGCAACAAAAGGAGATGTCAGGTTTAACAATGCCCGGAGAATATATTGAGATAAGGACTTTTTTCTTATCAGGCATCGAACTTTCTGATTTTTTAGAAGCCGGATTCAAAATCAATAAAATACAATCTCAAAAATAGATGCAGATGCCTATTGTGACATTCTGCTAAATAAAACCGATTAAAAATGGAAATACAAGGAAAAGTTATCGCCGTACTTCCCATAAAGGATGGGGTCGGCAAAACTTCCGGCAACGAGTGGAAGAGCCGGGAATTTGTCCTCGAGACGGAGGAAAGCAGACCGCAGAGCCTGTGCCTGCAGCTGATGAACGCCAACATCGACCGGTATGCGGTTGAAGCCGGCCAGACTGTGCATGTGAAATTTGACTGTTCCGCCCGCCAGTGGGAGAACCGGTGGTTCAATACCCTGACGGCCTGGGAGGTGACCGTCATCAAGCAAAGGAGGCATGAGAATGAATACGGGAAAAAAGCTGTTTCTGTGTGCGGGACTGCTGGCATTCTTCCTGTCGGTATCGGCACAGTCCTACTCATTGCGTACCAATGTGATCGGTCTGGCAACGACCAACCTGAATCTGGAGGCTTCCATGACGCTGAACCGTAAATGGTCACTGCACCTGCCCGTGCAGTACAACCCGTTCAAGTTCGGCCGCAACCGGCAGTTCCGCAATTTCTATGCGGCCCCCGGAGTACGCTACTGGCTGCTGGAAAGCTACATGGGCGGATTCATCGGCATGTACGGTACGGCCGGCACCTACAGCGTGGGGAACCTGTTCGGCAACAAGTACCGCTACGAGGGGGAAGGCTACGGAGTAGGTTTAAGTATCGGGAAGGCCTACCAGATAGGCAGGCGCTGGAACCTTGAATGGGAAGCCGGTGCGGGTGCCGTATGGCTGGCTTATGACAAATATCTGTGCAAACGCTGCGGGGACCTTGTCGGACAGGAGTACGGCTGGCATTTTCTTCCGACCCGTGCAGCTCTCAATGTCGTGTATTCTTTTTTAAGGCGGGAAGGATGAGGACTACAAGACGTATCATACCGTTTGCACTGCTCTCGGGCCTGCTCCTTTCCTGCGGATCGGAGCACCGTCTGGCACGCGTGCGCATCTCGCAGCCCGGGGTGAGGGAGGCGACAACGGATACGGCCTGCAAGGTGCCGGAACAGATAGCATGGACGGACGACAAGGGTGAGCGGCATATCGTCACGCGGGCCGAGAAAGACAGCGTGACCGGTGAGGAGATCACTTCCGTGGAACTGTCCGAAATTACCGTTATGGCCAGAAGCAAGCAGGTGCTGAACGCAACGGAAGATAAACCTGGACTTTGTCGTGACGGTTCCGGGAGAATTGGTCAGCAACAAGTGGCAACTCCAGCTGGCCCCGGTGGCCTACAAGCCTTCGGATACGTTATATCTGGACAGGATCTTCCTTTCAGGGGCTGACTTTGCCAAGATGCAGAAAAGAGGCTATATGCGCTACCAGGCGTTCATCAACTCCATCATACCCGACAGCCTGTACCTGCAGAAACTGTTCGACGGGAAAGGCTACAGGAAGGCGCTGGCCGAACTGGAAGAGGAATACTTCCAGGCCTGGAAGCACGAGGTGCTGCAGAAAGAACGCTGGATTGACTGGTCGGACAAGGCCAATGCCCGGTTTGCCCTGTTCAACTGGCGTGTCGAGCAGAACCGGAGAGCCATCGCCGGCTACAATTCAATCCTGGAGCATCTTCCCGCCTACTGGATGACCAGGGAGCTTGAAGGGAAATATATCCCTTCCAGATGGAGGATGTTTGCCGAAGGCGGATATAAGATCCGTACCCGGAGCATCTCCCCTGAAGATTCCGCCGCCATCACGAGGCGTTTCACCGATTACGGCAAGATGGCGGAGAACCAGAAGAGAAAGGAACAGGCCGGTGCCATGTATGACAAATATGTGCGTTTTCCGTATGAGCCGGCCCGTCTGGATACGGTCATCCGGGAAGGGAACAAGTTCGTCTATTACTACAAGCAGGAGCTCCCGGCCACGGAAAACACGAAAAGGATAGATCTGACGCTTGACGGACTGATCCTTTCCAAGGACGAGACACGTACCCCGCTTCCGCCGTCGGACACGATCACCTATTTCATCTCGAGCATGGTCGCAGTTCCTTGACCGGACTCCCCGCTATAAAAAAGAAGATTGTCACCCGCAAGGACGAGGTAAGCCTGCGCGCATACGTGCCTATAAGACAGGCAGTACCGAGTTCCGGGAGGAAACCGGAAACAACAGGTCGGAAATCGACAAGGTGTTCAAGGCGATACGGAGCATAAACTATACAGGAGAGTTCCTCATAGACAGCGTGCTGATGACCGCGACCTCATCTCCGGAGGGTGATGCGGGGATGAATCTGTTCCTGTCCAGGGGACGTGCGACGGAACTGAAAAAGTACCTTGCAAGACGTACGGAGGATGCGGAAGGCGTTGACACCATCTTCCGCCCTGCATGGCGGGGGGAAGACTGGGAAAGGCTGCGCGGACTTGTCGCAAAAGACGACACCCTGAGACACCGGCCGGAACTGCTCCGGATCATGGAGGAAACAAGGAATCCGGACATCCGTGAGCACGCCCTGAGAAAATATCCGGAGGATTACAGGAGAATCCGGGAAAAGCATTATCCTCTCCTGCGCGGAGTGGAATTCCTGTTCCATCTCCACCGGCGGGACATGATTCAGGACACGGTTGTGATGCCGGTCATCGACAGCACCTATATGGCTGCCGTGCGGATGATAGAGGACAGGAGGTACAAACAGGCTCTTGCCCTGCTGGACGAACACTACCCGGCAGACTATAATACCGCTGTCTGCCTCATGTCGCTCGGCTATGACGCCCGTGCGCTTGAGATCATGCGGGAACAGCGGGACACATCAGACCGGAACTACCTGCTCGCCATCCTGTACAGCCGCCTGGGGCGCAAGGAGGATGCCGTCAAGTCATATGTCAGGTCATGCGACCAGGATGCCGGCAAGATATGGCGCGGACGGCTGGACCCCGAAATAAACACGCTTATTGAAACTTATAATTTATACAAAGATGAATATTGACAGAAAAGTACTGGTACTTGCGTCATTCCCCGCAATAATGCTCGGCGGCTGCAATTTCAATGAGGACTTCTGCATCCGGGAAGGAGAACTTGTAGCCTGGTGCGATTTCAGCGGAATAAAGGAAAAGCCGCCTGTCCCCCAGGAAAGACACGTCATCCCTTTCGGAACGGATGTGCCGTATTCCGAAGGGACAACGTTCACACAGGATACACTCCGCTGGAGCCTGCCCCAGGGGGCATACAGGTTCCTGTTCTATACGGGGAACTATGAACTGCTGGACAGGAATGACTATCATGAGACGCGTCTGTCCGTCCGGACTGACACCATTGACGGGGAGGCGCACATTTCAGAGGTACAGAAATTCTGCTGTTCCTCGGCCTTCAGTGAAAGGCTTGAATACCGGAATCCCAAACGGGTAAGGATACAGCCTGCGGCTTTTGTCCAGAAACTGAACATAAAGATTAACGTGTCCGGCAACACCGTACCGTTGTCCGGCTTGAACTGTACTTTCGGGAATCTCTACGGCCAGGTATCTGGCCTCCCGTGAAAGGACCGGAACCGCAAGTGCGACCGCCTCCTTCGCAAAGAAGGCCGACAATGTATGGACGGCGGGCCTTTATGTGTTCGGATTCAGTCCGGCGGCAGAGAACATTCTTGCCGTAGAGGTTCTGATGAAGGAGGAGGACTCGTATTCAATGAACGGCAGTCAGTTGACCTGACCCCGTATCTGCGGGGATTCGACGGTGACGAGATCTCGCTGGAGCTGGACCTGCACATCGGCAGGGAACTGGAGATTGGCGGGCCGGTCATCATCCCGGACTGGGAGGACACCCCCGAAACGGAATTTCCATAAGACTATAATTATAACAAAACCAAATCAACAAGAAAAATGAAAACAAGAATTATGATTTCGGCAGCGGTAATTGCCGCCGGGATGCTGGCTTCATGCAGCAACAAGGAAATAGTGGACGAACAACCGGAAACAGACGGGGTTTCAGCCTCCGTACTGAATATTGTGCCGACAGTCGGCACGGACACGAGGGCCGGCTTCGTGCCGAAAACCGAATGGGCGGTAAATGACGCCATGGGGCTGTTCATGTACAAGGCCACCGGATGGGGGGACGCCTATCCGCGTTATGACGCGCAGAACAACAAGTCCACAAAAACAGCGGCCGGATGGAGCCAGGCAAAACCCGTCTATCTTCTTTCGGACAAGGCGACGATATGGCGTATTACCCATACAACCAGGCCGTCGCTGACGGTACCAAAGTCCCCGTTCCCATCAATGCGGGAACCTCTGTCGACTACATGTGGGGAAAGAGCACAAACCAGGTGTCGGTCATTGAAACGGATGCCGTCATTCCCATGAAACATGCATTGTCCCAGCTCGTCATCCGTCTGAAAGTTTCTCCGGAATATCATAATGACGGCAACCTGACATCCGCGAAACTGAAATCCAAGGCGGCCAAGTTCGGAACCTCGGGGACAATGAACCTGAACGACAACGGAAGGATCATCTTCTCCCCGACATCCACGGAACTCTCATGGACTCCCAACACGACCATTCCGGCACAGGGGAACCCGTCGGTAGACTTCGCCGCCGCAATCTATCCCATGAGCCTGGCATCCGGAGAAGTCAGCATGGAGGTCGTCATCGACGGGGCAACCTATACCTATTCCATTCCCCAGATAAGCTGGGAAGCCGGAAAGAGATATATCTATTCGATAACGATGCGCTCCAATGACGCGGAAATCGGAGGCGAGAACGGACAGTCCGTAACCATCGAGCCATGGGGTTCAAGCGAATCCGACGTAACGCTTGTACCGGTCAAATAAATTACAGAACAACAGGGGACTCCGGTCCCCGTCCTAAAAAAACAATCATGGTAAAATCAATAACAACGATAATCTGCGGCTTCCTTGTCCTGCTGTCCGTATCCTCCTGCCGGAAGGAACAGGAGGAGCCATGCCCGGAAAACGGCCGTGTCACCTTTACCGTCGCCCAAACGCGTGCCACCCAGGAAGGCACGTTCGAAAAGGGAAACTCCATAGGCGTATTTGCCATCGAGCCCAAGACCGGCGTGTACTGGGCCACAAATAACAAATACACCTATGACGGCCGGGCATTCAAACCCGCAACGGAAGAGGACAACATCATTGTGACGGTGGGGACCGATCTTGACTTCTATGTATATTATCCTTTCAGGAGGGCAGACAGACATCACCGCCATATCCCATGCCATAGGAGACCAGCAGGAAAAGTCCGGATGGCTTTCAGCCGATTTCCTGACAGCGTCCTATACGGACGTAATACAGGACTATACGATACCGCTGCATTTCGAGCACCGGCTGTCGACCGTGGAGGTCCGGGTGGAAGGAAGCGACCGCGTGGACGGCGCCCGTATGGAAAATGTGAAATACGGCAGCCGGTTCAACCTGCTTACCGGAAAAACCGTTACGGACGAGACCAGGGGAAGCTATGCCATGTACAGGTACAGTTCCGGGAACCTCACCACGGTATTCCGGATGACCATACCCGCCCAGACCCTTACGACAACCTCCAATTACATAACCCTCACAGGAACCCCGGACATGAAGCTGCGCGGCACTTCCGACATGACCACCGAACCCGGCAGAATCCACAACTACCGGATAGATTACAAGATACGGATAACCGTCCTTGACTATCCGCAGGGTGGAAGCACCACAGGTGCGGGCCTGTACGACATGGGAAGCACCTGCACGGTCACCGCGTCCGTGAACGGCGGTTATGAGTTCGCAGGATGGTACGAGGACGGCAGGATCGTGTCGAATGACACACGGTACAGTTTCGAGGTACTGTCGGACCGTACACTCGAGCCCAGGTACCGTAATTATGGCGGCTGGTCGGTCACCCTTACGGCAAATCCCTCCGTCATCGGCTGGCAGGGCGGCAGATCTTCCCTTGTGGCGGGAGCCTCACGCGGAGTGTTCGTCAACGGAGTGGCAGAAAACACACAGACGGCTGTCCCCTCCCTCAGCGGAGGAGCAGAAGGATTCCTCCTTTCAGGGAATACGGTGACAGTGTCGGAAAACCCGTCAGGCTCATCCCGGAGCTGTGTGTTTACGGCAAGTCACGGAGGAAGCTCGGCCACGGCCACAATCACCCAGGAGGGATCTCCGGTAAGCTATTATTTCAGCTATGCGGATGGCGGAACCAGCCATAGTGAGCGTGTCGAATCCAGTTCTGGTTCGTTTATTTTGGACATAACAAGTTACAAGAAGACGGGCAACTCTACAAAAGCCCTTTCCTGGAGCGCATCCGGTGACAGCTGGATTCATGTGAACGGCTCGTCGGTAAGCTACGAGGAGAATCCGGCAAAGGAAATACGTAGTGGAAATGTCACACTCACACAAGAGGAAAGCAACATGAAGCTGACCCTGACTGTCAGACAAAAGGGAAAGACTTCCATTGACATCGAACAATAACAAAAAAATCAATTGAATGCGGTTATGAAAATAGACATATACAAACCGGTTGTCCTGTTCCTGCTACCGGCAGTCCTTGCGGGCTGCTCGGGTGAACGGGAGCCCTTCCCGCAGGCGGGAAGGCCGGACTGAGGATAGAGAGCTGCTCCAGCCGTGGCGGAACTGACGGAAGTCCCACCCTTGTGAAAGATTTCGGAATGGTGCTGCTTGACGATACGGGCGGCGGTTATGCCGGAGCCGTAAACCCGCTGCATGTAACATACGGGGAAGGCTGGATCTTTCCGGAGGTCACACTCACGGAGACCCCCCTGCAGGCTGTTCGCATTCTCCCCTTTCGCCGCCATCCCGGGAAAGGAGCTGCCCCTGAGCCTGGTCCCCCAGACCGACTACCTGGCATCCGGAGATACGCCTGGACTGGCAGAACCGGTCAGCGGACATAGGGATGGAACACCTGCTCTGCCTGCTGGAATTCACCATAGAGGGCAGCAGCGCGTGCACTCTGAGTGTGGAGGATGTTCCTACAGGCGGCACTTATGACCTTGCCGGCGGCAAACTGTCGGCAGGCGAAAAAGGTACGGTCCCCTCGGAGGGGAACACCCTCCTTCTGCTGCCGGGCAAGGCGGGAAACAACAGGGTCGTGATCCGTTTTCAGGAGAACACATACGGCTGGCTGCTGCCGGCCGTCACCCTGGAGGCCGGGAAAAGATACGGATATGCATTGTCCCTGGGCAAAGAAGGGGGACTCATTCTCTCCGGTGTAAGTGTCCGTCCCTGGCAGGAAGGAGAAGACTATAACGGAACTATCAAACCTAACAAATAATAACAAAATGAGAAATTTTACAGGAAAAAAATTGTTTCTGACTGTCATGTCTGCATCATATACACTCCGGGGATTCGCCCAGGATGCCCGGGGAGCAATCAATGATGTCCTGGACTAGTTTTACACTACCCGTGTTCGGCGGTTTTATGCTTGGAGGTATCATTCTGGGCCTTATCCAGCAATGGGACAATATCATCGACAAGGAGAACAGGGCACGCGAAAGGAAGGATTTGTCGCACTGGCTGGTATGTCGGCTTTGCATTGCTGGCCGCAGTCGTGGTGTCCGCCGTAAAGAGTGCCATTTCCGG
>ENA-OQKM01000020-OQKM01000020.1-human-gut-metagenome-genome-assembly--contig:-NODE-20-length-12144-cov-0.820504_pt1 | contig 12144 bp, 17 predicted proteins | sample MGYA00242781_ERZ504804 | MGnify/ENA primary metagenome ERZ504804 (study PRJEB26092, sample SAMD00036370) | human gut metagenome | host: Homo sapiens | study: EMG produced TPA metagenomics assembly of... | reverse complement strand
TTATAACGGAGGACAACCGGAGGAAAAGACAGACACATTATAATATTCGCACGCGCGTATAAGGACGGAAAAAGGAAGGAACCCATACGAAAACAGCAGACGGAAAACAAGAAAAGACGGAAAACAAGAAAATCCGAAGGACAACCGGACACCGCAAGCAGGGCAGGGCAAGGAATGGACAGGAAAACAGCTACGAAAAACGCAGTACGATATACACAACACACACAAGTGAGTTTTCAAAAGCTATTGCCACTGCTGAAAAACTCCAGGAAAGAAAAAGCAGAGAAGAATGTCCTTATTCAAGTACGCGCCAACCAGAGTCTGAATGATAAAATTCATAAAGAAGACTACATATTTTGCACCTCCCCCTCTACCGCACATACACACTTGATAATTATTATTTGAAAAAAGTTCTATAATAATTTGGTTTATATTATAAACTATATTACATTTGTAAAGTATTTAAGTAAAATAAACTTTTGTCATTCAACCTATAAAACATCATAACAATGAAAACAAACACAATATTTTACAAGAAGCGTGCCACTATCCTGGCATGTGCCACACTAGCTATTCCGAGATTTGCTACTGAAAGTATAGCACAGACCACTAACTTTATATCACCATAAGTAAGAAATAAAGCCTATGAAAACAAACCAAAACAACGAAAAGACAGTTCCAACCCAGGAACAAATCGAAGCAGCATGCCGGCAAAGTGCCCGTCATTTTTGGAATTGGCTCACTTGGTCATTAGTCTATTATGTGGTAATAAACCTGTTTCTTATAGCTATAAACTGGTTTACCAGTCCACACTACTGGTGGGTACTATGGGTGATAGCAGGCTGGGGAATCAGCTTGCTGATGACAGCCATAGAAAAAAGCATCAAATATTAATCAATCACAAACTAAAAAGAAAAAACAGTATGGAAGAAAGAAAATTGAATGAGAAAGAGAGTTTGGAACTCATCGCTCAAATGATTCAGAATACAAAAAACAGGCTAGAAACCAATTGTGGCATGCCATTCCTCTTTTGGGGATATACCACCCTCTTTGTCAGCCTGCTGGTCTGGTTTCTGGTAGTAACTACCGGGAATTATTATTGGCAATACCTATGGTTCTTACTCCCTATCATCGCAGGAACAGGAACTTACCTCTCTACACGTAATCAGCAGCCGGGTATCAAGACTCATTTGGACAAAGTAATCAATTATATTTGGTTGGTATTCGGCATAACCGGCTTTCTGATATCCATGCTCGCCATGTTTTTCTGGCAACTTCCCATCCTGTTCATAATCCTTCTGCTGATGGGCATGGGGACTACACTAACAGGACTGGTGGTAGGTTATAAAACTGTCACTATTTGCGGCACACTGGGAGCGTTAAGCTCCATTGGATGCCTTTTTTATCCAGGTCCAAACCAGATATTAATCTTCGCTCCTGTCTTTATTTCATGATGGTTATTCCGGGACATGTATTGAATCATGCTGCCCGTAAACAAAAAAATCGTAACTTTGCGCCTATGTTCAAAGAATTGAATCCATTACTACATTCCGAACTAAGACTTGCCGTGATGTCCATACTGGTTTCAGTGGAAGAGGCCGAGTTCAGCTATCTGAAACAACAGACAGGAGCGACGGCAGGTAATCTGAGTGTGCAAATAGACAAGCTGAACAAGGCTGGCTATGTAGAAGTCATCAAGACTTTCAAGGGAAAAATGCCTTGTACCATTTGTAAGATTACACCAAAAGGGCTTGAAGCTTTTGAAGAATATGTAGACGCATTAAAAAGCTATATAAACATAAATACATAACAGATCATATCATTATTTGTCACATCCACAAACCTGTTTGAATAAATACTGTTTAACATCTTGATTGACAAGTATTCTGGAACTTACCATCCCAAGATGATTATGATGGATAACTTTCTATTCATCCATATTATTTTAGAATAAACACCATAATAAAAGGTTTTGTAAATTTGTACCCGGAAGAGAGAACATCCTCTCCCACAAAAGTGTTTATATTATACAAACTTTAAATAATAGAATTATGGAATTTGTAACGAATGAAAAGCTGACAATCGTAGGCGCTGCCGGAATGATTGGATCGAACATGGCTCAAACTGCTATCATGATGGGTCTTACTCCCAATATTTGTTTGTATGACCCATACGCTCCCGGTCTGGAAGGTGTGGCAGAAGAACTATACCATTGCGGTTTCGAAGGCATGAACATCACATTCACTTCCGATATCAAGGAAGCTTTGACCGATGCTAAATATATTGTAAACTCAGGTGGTGCGGCACGTAAAGCCGGCATGACCCGTGAAGACTTGCTGAAAGGAAACGCAGCCATCGCTGAAGAATTCGGAAAATGTAAAGGCCTACTGTCCGGACGTAAAACATATCGTGGTTATTTTCAATCCGGCTGATATCACCGGTCTGATCACCTTATTATATTCAGGTTTGAAACCATCACAAGTTACAACCCTTGCCGCTCTTGACTCTACACGCTTGCGCAGCGAATTGTCCAAGCATTTCGGCATCGCTATGGATAACGTAGAAAACTGCCGCACATATGGCGGTCATGGTGAGCAGATGGCTGTTTATGCTTCTACCGCTAAAGTAAACGGAAAAGCATTACTTGATATCATCGGCACTGATGCTTTGACAAAAGAACAATGGACCGAAATACAACAAAAAGTAACTAAAGGCGGTGCAAACATCATCAACCTGCGCGGCCGCTCTTCTTTCCAAAGCCCGTCCTATGTTTCTATCGAAATGATTGCCGCCGCTATGGGAGGAAAACCATTCCGCTGGCCTGCAGGAACTTACGTATCCAATGGTAAATTCGACCATATCATGATGGCCTGGGAAACTTCCATCACCAAGGATGGCTGCCACTTAAAAGAAGTGAAAGGCACGCCCGAAGAAGAAGCCGCATTAGAAAAAAGTTATGCACACCTTTGTGCTTTGCGTGATGAAGTGATTGCTATGGGAGTACTTCCTCCAGTTTCCGAATGGAACAAACTGAATCCTTATATTAAATAATTCTGATTACAATATTCCGTTAAAAACATCGCCGGGTTCACCCTTGGCGATGTTTTTTTTGTATCTTCGCACTCGCAATGATAGACCAACCCACCATAGACCGGATACTGGATGCCGCACAAATTGTAGATGTGGTATCCGAGTTTGTCACTCTGCGGAAACGCGGTGTGAATTTTGTCGGACTTTGTCCATTCCATGATGACAAAACCCCTTCATTCTATGTATCACCGGCCAAAGGATTATGCAAATGCTTCGCCTGTGGCAAAGGTGGAAATGCTGTCCATTTCGTTATGGAACACGAGCAGATGACCTATCCCGAAGCACTACGCTGGCTGGCAAAGAAATACAATATAGAAATAAAGGAACGCGAATTGACCGATGAGGAGAAACAAGTACAAAATATACGGGAAAGTCTCTTTGTTGTCAATGAGTTTGCCCGCGATTATTTTCAAAATATCCTCTACAATCACGCTGACGGAAAAGCCATTGCCATGTCTTATTTCCGCCAACGGGGCATCCGTGACGATATTGTCAAGAAATTCCAATTGGGATACAGCACTACCGCTCCTGACGCATTGGCACAAGAAGCCATGCGAAAAAGGATATAAAAAAGAATTTTTGCTCAAGACCGGACTATGCTACGAAAAAGAAGATGGCAGTTTACGCGACCGTTTTTGGGGACGTGTGATATTTCCATGGTTTAACATCAGCGGAAAAGTGCTTGGCTTCGGTGGACGTGTACTGGACAGCCGCACCAAGGGAGTAAACCAAAAATACGTCAATTCGCCCGAATCCGAAATCTTCAGTAAACGAAAAGAACTATATGGCATTTATCAGGCTAAAGCTGCCATTGTAAAAGCCGACTGTGTTTACATGGTAGAAGGATACACCGATGTAATTGCCATGCACCAGTGCGGGCTGGAGAATGTGGTGGCCAACTCGGGTACAGCATTGAGCGAACAACAAATCCGGTTGCTACACCGCTTCACCTCCAATATCACCTTATTATATGATGGTGACGAAGCCGGTATAAAAGCAAGTATCCGAGGCATCGATATGTTACTTGCAGAAGGCATGAATATCAAAGTGCTGCTTCTGCCTGACGGAGATGATCCCGATAGTTTTTCCAGAAAACACAATGTCACGGAATTCAGAAAATACATTGATGATCACGAAGAGAACTTTATCCGTTTCAAGACCAACCTTTTACTAAAAGACGCACAAAGGGACCCCATCAAACGGGCCGGATTGATATCGGACATGGCACGAAGTATCGGACTGATTCCGGATAAAGTAATTCGATATACCTGCTTGACAGAATGTGCTACCTCTTGAACGTAAACGAGCAAATTATTTTAGACGAGATCAAAAAGCATCTGCTTCAACGGGATGATAACTATCTGGAACAAATCAAGAAAGAAAAAGACGCATCCGCCACTACCGGCTCTCTGCTCCAGCGGATACTCCTTTTCCTGCCGGCAGCATACCTCCTGCCGATATGCCCACCCTAGCGTGGATGATAATGTTCCCCCTCCGTTTCCTCCTGCAGAAGCAGAAGCGGGATATCAATCGTATATTCCCCAAGAAGGACGGGAAAAGTACGTTTTTTATGTAAAAGAGCAGTTACTGCTTCAAACTTTGATACGCCACGGAGAGAAAGTCATGTGCTATGTAGAAACGGAAGAAAATACGGAAACTCCTCTTACTGTGATAGAATATATTTCTATGGATTTGAAACAGGATGAATTACAGTTCCATAATCCGTTGCACCGGAAAATACTGGCAGAAGCAGAAGCTCATCTGCATGACCCCAACTTCACGGCAGAGCGTTATTTTCTGGCTCATCCCGATCCTACAATCAGCAAACTGGCGGCAGATATGATAAATGATCGTTACCAACTGAGTAAAAGCAATTCACAAGCGATGGTTAAAGATGAAGAACGCTTACACGAATTGGTACCGCACCAACTTATCGACTTCAAACTTGCCATATTAGAAGAGGATATGAAATATACGCTGCAAGCATTGAACAAACCTGAAGTAGTAGCCAATGCCGATAAATGCCTTGAAGTTATGGCCCACTTTAAAGAATTAAGTGAATTACAAAAAATTATGGCCAAGCGTGCCGGCGACCGGGTAGTACTAAAATAAAGGCATAACTCCTTATCGGTTATGCCGTATCAAATTCATAAATTCCTCACGTGTTTTAGCCTGGTTAAACGCACCAGTGAAATCAGAAGTAGTAGTAATGGCATTTTGTTTCTCCACCCCGCGCATCTGCATGCACATGTGCTTGGCTTCGACCACTACCATCACTCCCAGCGGATTCAAGGTTTCCTGAATACATTCTTTTATTTGCAGTGTCATACGTTCCTGTACCTGCAACCGATGAGAAAACACATCCACTACCCGGGCAATCTTACTCAAACCGGTGATATAACCATTGGGAATATAAGCAACATGTGCCTTTCCATAAAACGGAAGCATATGGTGTTCGCACAAAGAGAAGAAATCAATATCTTTCACGATAACCATCTGACTATACTCTTCTTTGAATTTAGCTCCCAACAAAATGGCATGCGGATCTTGTTCATAACCGCGTGTCAATGTCAGCATAGCTTTGGCTACGCGCTCAGGAGTTTTCAGCAATCCTTCTCTTTCTACATCTTCACCCAATAGGGATAAAATACTCTGATAATGGCCTTTCAACTGTTCAATTTTCTCTGCTGACCATTCGGGATGCAATAGTTCTTCCATGTTATTAGTCCAGGGGAATATTAATTTGTTCACGAACAATAGATACTTCTTTAAAAACACCGGTAGCTTCAGACGGCGCATGGCGGCATCCGCTTCCTCAATACTGCGGAAATCACCTACACGACACAGCAACGAGGAGGCTGGAAATAGGCATAGACAGGCATATCGGGAAACTCCTCTTTCACCTTGGCAGCCACATTATTAGCTTCATTACGAGCCACCCGCGAATTGTTTCCTGCATAGACCTGAACCCGATACCCTCTGGCTTTCAACATTTTCTGCTCACCTCCCGTAACATTTCCTGTATAGATACTACCAATCAAGCCTGTTATTTTAGGATCTTGACGGATGGTTACAGTACCTTCTCCGGCACGGTTACGCTGCAAGCTTTCTACTATGTTCTGCTGTGCCAAAGCGGAAAGTCCGAGACTCAAAAGAGTAGGATAAAAATGTATCTCATGTCGTTTTATGAATTTAAGTAAATCATCACAGATTACTCAGATTTCCACAGACGATTTTATGATTCTTTATCTGTGTAAGCTTGAGTAATCTGTGATGAAATTAATTATTTGAATGCATCGATAATACCTTTGAAGTCAACAACTTTCAAAGCAGCACCACCAATCAAGCCACCGTCTACGTCAGGGTTAGCAAACAATTCTTTAGCATTAGAAGGCTTGCAGCTTCCACCATAAAGGATTGAAGTATTATCAGCAACTTCTTTACCATACTTGTCGGCAATCAAAGAACGGATAAACGCGTGGATTTCCTGAGCCTGTTCAGCAGTAGCAGTCTTACCTGTACCAATAGCCCAAACCGGTTCGTAAGCCAAGATAATCTTACTAAAATCTTCGGCAGACAAAGAGAATACCGATGCCAACTGAGCAGCAACTACTTCATTTTGTTTGTTAGCTTCACGCTCTTCCAATACCTCACCGATGCAGAAGATAGGCTTCAAGTTATTAGCCAAAGCCAATTTAACTTTTTCTTCCAGGATTTCCACAGTTTCGTGATAGTAAGCACGACGTTCCGAGTGACCCAGAATTACATATTCAGCACCTGTAGAAGCTACCATTTCAGCAGAAACCTCACCGGTATATGCACCTGATACTTTATCTGCACAGTTTTCTGCACCTACACCAATTACAGCCTTGTCAACAATAGGAGTAACAGAAGCCAAGTGAATAAACGGAGTACAGATGATTACATCACAGTTAGGCTTTTCGTTAGCCAATGTTTCATTCAGTTCTTTTGCAAGAGCAATACCCTCCTGAAGGGTTTTGTTCATTTTCCAGTTTCCTGCAACAATGTTTTTCTCATTTGTTTTATTATTAAAAGGGTTAATGTATTTACTATTTGACAATTTACTATTTACTATTTGATACTATTGTTGTCTGAGGCGTTGTTTCTCTCGGCGCCTTACGACTAAAATATCGACACAAAGCACCATCATCAGAGGAAGGATGAACCACAGCAACACATAGCCTATTGTTTGTAAGTCACTTTCCTGCTTCTGCTTGCCCAATTCCAACTTGTCCAGGCTATCGGTCAGCACATATTCATCAGGCAGCCGGTTGTCACTCCACTTATTCAAAATTGTTCCGTCCTTTACCAACAGCAAACCGGGATTTGAACGGATAATGGTCTTCAGCGTAATATCATCTGTCTGGCAGAAAGGGTATTCTGCTCCAGTCTTGTCACGCCACAATTCTATCTCGTCTTCCGGAGATGAAGTCAAGGCATAAAAGCCATAACCATGCTCCACACTGTAATCGTATATTTCATTGATAAGGTCGATGTTACTGTCGTCCGCTCCTTCTATCCGATGGGCAACCAGCAGAAACGTATATCCTTTATCCGACAGTACGCTGTCCGTTATATCTTCCCATGTATCCAGACTCATCATGGAAAAATCGTGAATGGAGGTTCATAACCTTTTTCCTTCAGTATCGTACGCGATTCTACAAACGTCCATGTACTGTCCGGATAGTTAATCCAATGTAAATTCCTGACGCTTTCCTCCTTTTCCAAAATGAACCGGCTTTCAAACACGCTTGGTTTAGCACCTTCCGGAATTTCCATGCCCGCCTTGATATTCGCTCCAATTCTGTAAGGTCGGAAATCAAGTATCGGCAAATTCTCCAGGCAATAGAAGGACAACGCAAACACAAATAGAAACGTATACATGGAAATCATCCACTCCATCTTCGGAGTAATGAAACGTACCAGTAAATCCTGCCACTTGAATACAGATACTGCCGCCACCAACAATACTACGTTCTTGCCGAAAGTCTGCCAATTGGTCAATATCCACGCATCACCGAAGCATCCGCAGTCGGATACCGGATTCGCCAAAGCCAGATAAAGTGTCAGCGGAGTCATTACAACCATCAGCAATAATGCCAATGCAGATGCCACCTTCCGGCGTATACCCAAAAACAAGAAAACACCTACACTGAACTCTATGCAGACAACACTATCCCTACCAGCAAGGGCGCATAAGAAGGAAACCAGGAAATCATGCCGAAAGCCGTCAGGTAATCCTGAATTTTATAGAAGAAACCCAACGGATCAACAGCTTTCACAAATCCGGAAAATATGAACAAAGCCCCCAGCAGAAAACGGCAGAGGTTCACCCAAACTTTCCCGACAATATGTTTCTTGTCAATCTCCAAATTCAATCTTAATTAAGCCGAATACGGAATAGTTAATCATATCCATATAATTGGCATCAATACCTTCCGAAACCAAAGTCTCCCCGGACAAGCTTTCAATCTGCTTTGTCCGGTAAATCTTCATCAATATTAAATCCGTATACGAACTGATACGCATACTACGCCAAGCCTCATCATAATCATGATTTTTGGCAAGCATCAACTCCAAAGAGGTTTTGGCATATTTGTCATACAGCACCAATGCCTCTTCATTGGTCATATCGGCAGCTTCGGCATAACCAAGTTCCAACTGTATCAGCCTACAATTCCATAGTTGACAATAGCTATGAATACAGAACGGATGCCTTCGTCTACCAAAGTCACCCCTTTCGTTTCAATACTTCTGATACGGTTGGCTTTGATGAATATCTGATCTGTTACGGAAGACGGACGAAGAATGCGCCACGCCGGACCGTAATCATGAAGTTTCTTAGAGAACAAGTCACGGCAAACCGCAATGACATGTCAAATTGTTGCTTGGTATCTTTCATATCCTTACAAATAGGCTGCAAATTTAGGAATAATTAAAGAGAAAAGAAAAGAGGGCACTCTAAATTATATTAAAGTGCCCTCTCCTATAGAGATTGTTTACGTTTAGAGAGTATTTCCGTTTTATGAGCAACGCAATACCTGTCCCGGGCGGAGAATTGTTCTCCGGGTAATGCGGTTCAGCTTACAAAGCTTGTCGATGCTTGTACTGACGGGATGCAATCTTGGATAAGGTATCGCCTTTCTTCACCTTATAGAACAGACCTTCACCCGATGCCATACTGCGAGCCGTACCGGAAGTGCCTTTGGTCTTACGGAACGTATAAGAATCGGCAACAATATCCTGCTTTTCAAAATCGAACATCAATGCAGGGTTAATAGGAATTCCCAGGAAACGGGTTTCAAAGTGCAGGTGAGAGCCGGTAGAACGTCCGGTATTACCGCCCAGTGCAATAGGTTCACCGGCCTTTACCAACTGGTTTATATCAACCAATTGCTTGGACAAATGCCCATAGACCGTTTCCAAACCGTTATCATGACGGATAACGACATATTTACCATATCCGCGACGACCCTGATTCTTAACGATACGTACCTTACCGTCAAACGCGGCACGGATTGTATCGCCTACATATACTTTAATATCCAAACCGTAATGCGCTCTTCTTCTGCGAGGGCGATAGCCGAATACGTCAGTGATACGGGTATGTTCGGTAGGCATGCAAAAGCCTTTCAAATCAAAAGTATAACTTTCCGGCACGATAGCATTGCCATAAGCCTGCACAAATTCATTGTTCCAACTCGGATACAAATCCAACCCCGGATACAAAGACTGTTCCGCACGGATTTGTTTCTGCAAAGCCAATGAATCTACGCTTTTAAGTTTTCTGTCAATGGGAGCTTGGCGGGCAATCAGGTCCTGCGAGAAAGAGTTCAGGCTGACCATTGCCGTTGCTGCTAATAAAACCGTTCTAATCCAATTAAAATTCATTCCGTTTCGTCATTCATTTCGATATCCGCAGAGCATATCCGGTGAATCAACCGCACCCTGTTTTACGCGAATATCCAGATTATTTTCAAAAATTCTTCCAAAGGTAACATTTCTCTCTGAAAAGGCGTTTGTGTCGTTAACTATTTTTTTGAAGTCACAAAAGTAAAAGCCACGAATAATAGCTAATAAATAACTAACAACAAGCTAATTACATCACAAACATGTTTAACAACATAAACACACAAATAAAGCGTATGTTTAACCGTTTTTCAGCTTATGGCCGCCCAATTAACGTTTGTCTTTCGCAAGGCTTTCAACTGTCGCCACAATATTTCATTTTCAGGAAGGGAACCATTCGGGTCCTTATCGACAATGGTCTGGGCTACTTCACGGACGTATTGCAGAAGTTGTCCGTCGCGGGCTATATCCGCTATTTTCAAATCAAAAGCAATGCCGCTCTGCTGGGTTCCTTCCAAATCACCCGGCCCGCGAAGTTTCAAATCAGCTTCGGCTATCTCGAAACCATCGTTCGTGCGTACCATAATCTCCAGACGTTTCCGGGTATCTTCCGCCAATTTATAACCGGTCACCAGAATACAATAAGACTGGTCGGCTCCGCGCCCTACACGACCACGGAGCTGATGAAGCTGGGAAAGTCCGAAACGTTCGGCATTCTCTATTATCATCACGGAAGCGTTAGGTACATTCACACCGACTTCAATAACCGTGGTGGCAACCATTATCTGCGCCTCGCCGGAAACGAACAACTGCATTTGCGCATCCTTTTCGGCAGGTTTCATTTTCCCGTGCACCTTGCAAACCCTACAATCGGGAAACTCCTCACAAATATGCAGATAGCCTTCTTCCAGATTCTTGATGGTCAATTCTTTTCGCTCATCCTTGATTAAAGGATAAACGATATAGACCTGACGTCCTTCGTCAATCTGTTTGCGCACGGAACGATACAGGCTTACGCGATGGCTGTCGAACTGATGAATGGTTAGCAATCGGCTTTCTTCCCGGCGGAAGCTCATCAATGACCGATGCATCCAGATCGCCATAAAGCGTCATTGCCAATGTACGGGGAATCGGGGTTGCCGTCATCACCAATACATGGGGAGGCTGCACATTCTTTGTCCACAACCGTGCCCGTTGGGCCACACCGAAACGATGCTGCTCGTCAATCACAACCAAACCGAGCGAAGCAAAATTCACCGTATCTTCAATGACGGCATGGGTACCTATCAGTATATGTATGTCTCCCGTCAACAAACCGGCAAGGATAGCTTCGCGCCGCTTGCCCTTAACAGAACCGGTCAACAGTTCCACACGTACCTCCATTCCATACAGCAGCTCACGGATGGTTTCATAGTGCTGGTTTGCCAAAATCTCGGTAGGTGCCATCATGCATGCCTGAAAGCCATTATCGAGCGCCATCAACATACTCATCAGTGCGACAAGCGTCTTTCCACTTCCCACATCCCCTTGCAGCAAGCGGTTCATCTGCTTTCCTGAGCCTACATCCTTACGGATTTCCTTCATACCCGCTTCTGTGCATTGGTCAGTTCAAAAGGAAGATTACGGGAGTAGAAAGTATTAAACACTTCGCCCACCCTTTCAAAAATATAACCGCGATATTTCCGCTGACGGTCTTTTGCATACCTCAGGATATTCAACTGTACGTAAAAAAGCTCCTCAAACTTCAGGCGATACTGTGCCTTACGCAATAAATCCGGATTAGCGGGAAAGTGTATATTGACCAAAGCTTCCGTCAACGGCATCAGATGATGCTCGGGCAAGTATAGCGGGAGAAAGGGTCTCGGGCAACGGCTCACGCAACTGCTGCACCACCGTATTCATCATCTTCTCGATGGCATGCGAATTGAGAGAACTCCGTTTCATCTTTTCAGTCGTATTATAATAAGGTTGTAACCCCATGGACGACAATTTCAAATCCGAAGCAGAGTCTATATCCGGATGAGCCATATTGATTCTACCATTGAAGAAGGTCGGTTTTCCGAACACAATATATTCCTGATGCACTTTATACTTCCCTACCAAATATTTGATGCCCTGGAACCAAACCAGGTCCACCACCCCGTACCGTCCGAAGAAATGAGCAATCAACCTCGCGCATGGCGA
>ENA-OQKM01000018-OQKM01000018.1-human-gut-metagenome-genome-assembly--contig:-NODE-18-length-12414-cov-0.835517_pt1 | contig 12414 bp, 16 predicted proteins | sample MGYA00242781_ERZ504804 | MGnify/ENA primary metagenome ERZ504804 (study PRJEB26092, sample SAMD00036370) | human gut metagenome | host: Homo sapiens | study: EMG produced TPA metagenomics assembly of... | reverse complement strand
GCCCTTGACGTGCTTGTATTTGGTCACGACCACGCCGCCGTCCACACGGCCCAGCGCTTCCACTGCCGCGTGTGCCATCTGCCATGCACCTTGCCCGCTGCGACCAGCAGCACCCTGCCGCCCTTGGGCGCAAAGGCTTTCAGTGCGCGGCGGACCGCTTCGTCCGGCAGGACGGCGTTCAGGCTGGATGCGATGATGACATCGGCATCCTTTCGCAGAGTCAGATTCATGAAACAGACCTCCTTGTAGGGTATGACCTACAGCAGACCGGCTTCGGGCATGGTTTTTACAAAGCCCCGCTTGGCCGGGCCGTCCGGAATCATTATACAGCAAGACCGGCGTTTCGGGAATACTTTCGGCAATGGTTTTGAAATTGCTGTACAGCTCAATATCACGGACTGCACCTTTCTTAGTTGGGTCTTGTATCTGATTTTTATACTCGCTCTCTACGAAATACTAGGATCTTGTTTACAAACATCCCCCATGCAGCCGCCGGATCACCTTAAATGCGACCTCATGTTCTGTTGTCAGCGGTTTTTTCAAATGTAGCACCGGTCGTGGCGGCTGGAACAAAAATCTATGAGGCGGTCGTTGTAAATGAATACCGCAGTACAAAGCAAGGAAATAAGTTTTATGTCCACAAAGTGTGCGGTTCTGATGGAAGCCTGTTTGAAATGATCCTGTTTGTTGCAATAGAGGTGTTCCTTTCTTGGCAAGTATGGTATACTTATCTTGACCAATAAGACTCAATTTGGAGGCAGCATCAGAAATGACAGAACGAGAGAAAATGATAAATGGCGCGCTATACGATCCATCCGATCCGGAACTGGAGCAATTACGCCTGAATGCACGCAAATTGGCAAGAAAGTACAACCGAACGGATGAGGACCAACCGGAAGAACAAGCCGAAATTCTGCGAAAATTATTACCTGCAACAAAGCAGCTTCCGTATTTGCAGGCACCAGTCTACTTTGATTACGGCTGCAATACGTACTTTGGAAAGTACAGCTTTGCCAACTTTAATTTCACCTGCTTAGATGTATGTGAAGTCCATATCGGGGACAATGTGATGATCGGCCAAATGTCACATTGGCAACTCCCATGCATCCGCTTTTGCCGGAAGAACGGAATATCCAAAAGCGAGAAGATGGAAGCATTTATAATCTGGAATATGCCAAACCCATCACCATAAAGGATAATTGCTGGTTGGCATCCAACGTAGTGGTTTGTGGCGGCGTTACCATCGGAGAAGGCTGTGTGATCGGAGCCGGAAGTGTTGTGACAAAAGACATCCCACCCTATAGTCTGGCTGCCGGAAATCCCTGCCGGGTCATCCGCCAGATAACCGAGAAGGACCATATGGAGCTGCCGCTTGCCGAGAATAAGGCAGGCGATCCCCCAGGAAAACGCTCCGGCTGCAAAGCAGAGCGCATAGAACCAATACAAAAACACAGCCCCACTTTGGCGAAGAAGAAACCAAAGCGGGGCTGTATTCAATGAAGGAGAAATGAAGGGAATATCTGATTACAGGTCCAGTTCAAACTGCTCTGCCGTAACAGTTGCTTTGCCATCGGCAGCAAAGGTGATGCCATCGGCAGACTGCGGCGTGTAGATCCATGCGGTCATGGTCTGCTCACCATCGTTGACAAAGACCTCCACGCTGTTTTTATCCAGCAGGATGCGGAGCTTGAGCGCACCGTTCTGGCTGCGGACCTTGCAGCTGCGGGTATGCACGATGTCGGCACGGGAACCGGCATGGCTGCGGTCCAGCGTCAGCTGCGAGGTGTAGGGGTCGTAGGTCAGGCTGGTGTGATGGTCTGCATCGGCGGCCAGCTTCAGGGTAAAGGAGCGGTATTCGCCGGGCTGCACCGTGACGGTCAGGTCGGCCACACGGCCCTTGATGCCTTCCAGAGAAGTTTCGTTTTGCACCGTCACATTTTCGTGGAAGGTTCGCTTTCCGTGGACGGCATCCAGCTCCCGCACCGGGGTCTGAAGAATGCGTCCGTCCTTGATGTGCAGCTCCCGGGGGCAGATGGTCTGTCCGAACCACTTGCAGCCCTGCGGCTTATCCTCGGTGTCCGACCAGGTCTGCAGCCATGCGGTCATGAGCGGCGGCCATCCGGGGCAAGGGTGGTCTGGGTGGCGTAGAAGTCGATGCCGCCGTCCATCAGCTGCACGTTTTCCTTGGTGAAGGTGTGGGTGGCTTCGTCGTAGCTGCCGATGAAGGCAATCACGTTGTGACCGTTGTGGAACTCGCCCTTGGGCAGCATCTCCATGGGGCCGAGCATCAAGACCTGCTTGCCGTCCAGCGGAAAGAAGTCCGGGCACTCCCACATTTTGCCGTACTGATTGTTGCAGCGTTCCAGCACCGTGACAAAGTGCCAGTCGAAGCCGTCCTTGCTCTGGAACAGTACCGCTGCGCCGCTGCCGTCCTCGGCCAGGCAGACGGTGACGGCGGAGTAGGTGCCGTCGGCCTCACGCCAGATCTTGGATCCCGGAAATCAAACTTGCTGAAGCCTTCCGGCAGGTCTTTCTGGGTCAGCACCGGGTTGCAGGCAGGCTTTTCGTAGTTGAGACCGTCACCAATGGCAATGCTCTGGGTCTGGATGTCCCGCATCTCCCCATTGGGCTGCTTTTCTGCCACCACGCTGGTGTACATCAGCAGCTGCCTGCCGTCATCCATCTGGGTGGCAGAACCGGAGAAGCAGCCGGGGCCGTTGTCTGCCGGGGAATCCGGTGCAAGCGCACAGGGCAGATACTCCCAGTGCAGCAGGTCGGTGCTGACGGCGTGACCCCAGTGCATGGGCGCCCACCGCACATCGTAGGGGTTATACTGATAGAACTGGTGATACTTCCCTTTATAATAAGAGAAGCCGTTGGGGTCGTTCAGCCAGCCCACATAGGGGGTCATGTGGTAGGCAGGGCGTTCCGCCGGGGAGATCGCTGCGCCGTGCTCGGCCTCGTAGGCACGGGCTTTTTGTAAAGTCAAATCGTTCATGGAATCCTCCAAAGGAAAGAATTCTTATGCGTAGTAAGCATCCAGATATTTCTGCATAATGCCCAGATAGTCGGACAGGCCGTAGTCTTCCAGCTTGCTCAGATATTCGTTCCACTCTGCATCCGTAGTGCCGTTCATGATCCAGTTGGCCTTCTGCGTATTCATGTAGGTCTGCAGATCTGCCTGCAGGTTAGAGACCTGCTCGGTGTCCTCGCTGCTCATAAAGACATTGGGATAGACATAATCGTTGTTCATATCCGGGGTGTAGATCTCCTTGATCCAGTCCAGACGATACTGTGCATCGTCCGGGCAGGTAACGTATACACCATAGTAATCATCCAGAACCGCCAGAGGTCCACTGACACACTGCGCTTCACGGACTTCCACGGGAGAAGCATCGCCCAGAGGAGCGTGCTTCAGCATGGGCTCGCCCTTATCGTTGGTGGACAGTTCAAAGATGTTAAAGCCTTCCGCATCGCCGTAGGTACCCCAGTTGTTCTGCGGAGACTGGAGGGGTGCGTACATCTGATCCAGCCATGCGCAAACCAGTGCGGGGTTCTCCGCCTTTGCGGTGACAACGCATCTGCCGCGGGCAAAGCCGCTGGTGAAAGAGCCGTTCTGCGGAGTGATATTCCGGGTATCGGCGGTCAGGGCAGGCAGCGGCTCCCAGTCGGTCAGGTTGTCAATGTTGGCAACATCCCAGCTGAAGCAGACACCATAGCGGCCAGCCTTGCCCTTGGAAACATAGGTGGACCACTCCTGCGTGAAGCACTCCGGGTCAATGAGCTTCTCGGCATACAGCTTGTGCAGCCAGTCCAGACCATCGCGGTAGCTGCTGGGTGGCGGCACAGATGACTTTCCGGTCGTTGGTAACGGCGATATGGCGGTCCTTGTCAGCGTCGCCGTAGCCTTCGCCAAAGCCATTGATGAGGATGCTGGGGTCCTGATCGCCGTTGTTGACGATGCAGGACATGGGGATGATGTCGCCGTCAATGCCATACTCTGCCTTGATAGAAGCGGCGTTATCACGGAATGCAATCAGCACCTGCTCAAACTCGTCCACCGTGGTGGGCATCGACAGACCGAGGAAGTTCAGCCACTTGGTATTGATGAAGCTCATGTTGCCAATGGTCTGGATGGCGGTCTTTTCTGAGCCGAGCTGCTCGATCCAGGGCAGTGCCAGATGTGGCCATCGCTGTCGGTGCACATGGTGCGGTACTCCGGGTACTGCTCAAAGACCTTCTGGAGATAAGGCATATTGTTGTCAATGTAGTCTTCCAGATTGAGGATGACACCCTGATCTGCGTAGCGCAGCAGATTGCTGTCGGTAAAATCAGCAGTAAAAACAAAATCCGTCAGGGTGTTGGGGTTGGACATATTCAGGGTGATCTTATCGCTCCACTGGTCGGACTGGATAGCGGTCCAGTCGATATGCACATTGGTCTGCTCTTCCAGACGCTTGAAGATGGTGCGGTTGTTCGGCTCGGGTTCGCTGCCCACAGGGAAGCTGGTCATACCGGTAAAGGTGACCTTTTCGGACAGCGGAAATGTAACGGCACCGGTCACGTCCACATCTGCGGCAGCAGAATCGCCGCTGCCGGTGGATTTGCCGCCACAGGCAGACAGAGCAGCGGCAGAGCCCGCCAGAGCGCAGACCTTGAGGAAGTTGCGGCGAGAGATCAGCTTTTTCATGGTATTTTCTCCTTTTTCATGTTTCTTTTTTCGTGTAACAGATGAGCGTACCGGCTCATAAAATTCTGGAATATCCTCAGCCTTTAATGGAACCAGCCATGATGCCGGCATCAAAATACTTCTGGAAGAAGGGATACATCACCAGCAGCGGCAGACTGGAAATAATAATGGTTGCATATTTGAGCAGCTCTGCCATCTTCGCACGTTCGGCAGTACTTTGGATATCTGCGATCATGCCGGATTCCGGCTGGCTCTGGATCAGGATGGAACGCAGCACCAGCTGCAGCGGCTGCTTCGATGCGCTGTTCAGGTAGATCATGGCGTCAAAGTAGCTGTTCCACATTGCCACGAACTGCCACAGGGCCAGAACTGCCACCACCGGCATACAGACGGGCAGCAGGATCTTGAAGAAGTAAAGCATCTCGCTGGCTCCATCCACATCCGCAGCTTCACGCAGCTCACGCGGGATGCCTTGATAATAGGTACGGGCAATGATCATGTTCCACACGCTGAATGCTCCCGGCAGAATGACCGCCCACATGGAATCCAGCAGACCCAGATTGTTGATGAGCAGGTAGGTGGGGATCAGACCGCCGCTGAAAAACATCGTGATCACAAACAAGGTGTTGAAGATTGCTTTGCCTTTGAAGTCCGGCAGCGACATGGGATAAGCGGCAAGCATCGTCACAGCTACCGAGATGATGGTGAAGATGATCGAGTAAAGTACTGCGTTCCTGAAGCCGACCCAGATCTGCTTGTCCGAAACGACACGCTGGTAAGCATCCAGACTCCACTTGCTGAAATCAAAGGAGATGCCCTTGTTTTGCAGAGTGACCGGGTCCATAAAGGACGCGATGACGATGTAGATCATCGGAACAATGATCGCCAGCAGGAACAAGCCCAGAAGTGCGTAGCCGCAGTACAGGATGATCTTATCTTGTCTGGTGTAGAGGGCCATTTTTGATTTTTTCTGTTTTGCCATGGTAAACCCCTCCTTACAAGCCCTTGCCATCGTTCATTTTGGCAACGACCTTGTTCACTGCGATCAGCAGGATGACGTTGACAATGGTGTTGAATAGACCGACTGCCGTGGAAAAGCTGTAATCGCCGTCCAACAGGCCCTTTTTATAAACGTACGTTGCAATGATCTCGGCAGTGTTCAGGTTCAGGTCAGTTTGCAGGGCATAGGCCTTTTCAAAACCGATGCTCATGATGTTGCCTGCCTGCAGGATGAACTGAATAACGACCATATCCTTAATGGCGGGCCACTCCACTGTCATGATCTGCTGGATCAGGTTTGCGCCGTCGATCATCGCAGCTTCCTTCAGATCTTTGCTGGCGTTAGAAAGAGATGCGGTGTACATGATGGATGCCCAGCCGGCACCCTGCCAGATGCCGCTGATGATGTAGATGGGGCGGAACGCTTCCGGCAGCGTCATGAAGTTGATGCTGGTGTGAAGCAGGCCGTTCACCGGACCGGTGACACTCAGCAGCACCCGGACGATACCGCACAGCACGATGACCGAGATGAAGTTGGGCATATACAGCACCAGCTGCACCTTCTGCTTGATCTTCTTGCTCTCGATACGGTTGAGCAGGAATGCCAGCAGGATGGGGATCGGGAAGCCCCACAGCCAGACCGTAGACGCTCAGCTTCAGGGTGTTGATCAGATAGCGCTGGAAGTCCGGCGAGGACATGAAGCGGGTAAAGTTTTTGAAGCCTACCCATTCGCTGCCCCAGATGCCCCTGAAGGGATTGTACTTCTGGAATGCGATCAGCACACCGCCCATGGGAGCGTACTTGAACACCAGCGTCAGCACCACGGCAGGCAGCAGGAACAACAGGTAAAGCTGCCAATGCCGTTTGATGTAGACCCATGTGTTGTGCAGCTTGCGTTCTGCTGTCAGCACAGCCGTTTCCGGCGAGGCCGTCTTTGCTTTCATGAATCATTCTCCTCCTTTTGTATTTGCTTGCCGCTTGATTTGTGTTTTACATTTGCACCTTTGAATTTTACGTTTTTTCATTTCGATTGTGCAAATGTAAAATTCTCTAATTCATTTATACCACTGCATACAAGCGAATGTCAACGATAATTCATGGTATACATCAAAAATTATTGTGGATTTGTACAGATGCACAAATCCAAAAGTGCGCAAATATGCAAAATGATGATTTGCATTTTTGCATTTGACTAATTTGTGCATTTGCACTATACTGGAGTCGCAAAGAATAAGATCCGTCACCAGACTTTATCCATAAAAAGGAACATCCGCTCCTGTATTATAAAGAAAGAGGATGACTTATGGCAACCAGGGTCACCATTCAGGATATTGCAAACGAACTGCAGCTTTCCCGCAACACAGTTTCAAAGGCCATCAACAACACCGGTGTGCTGGCAGATGCCACACGGGAGAAGATCCTGCGCAAAGCCGCCGAAATGGGCTATAAGCAGTTTGCCTATCTGCCGCTGTTTCAGGAAGACGCTGCAAAAACAGCAGGGTCTTCCATTCTGCCGAGTGACAAACGGGAGATCGCCATGCTGACGACCCAGTTTCTGAGCAGCTCTCACTTTTCCTCCATGATGCTGGATCGTTTCCAGTCGGAAATCGACCATCTGCACAGCGGCATGACCATTCATCGCATTTCTCCCATAGAGCTGAAAGAGAAAAAACTTCCATCTTCTCTCGACATCCAGCGCACAGCCGGCATCATCTGCTTTGAAGTATTCGACTATGACTACGCACAGATGCTGTGCGATCTGGATGTTCCGCTGCTGTTTGTAGACACCCCTGTGATGGATATGCGTCCTCCTCTTAAAGCTGACCGCCTTTATATGGAAAACCGCATTGAGATTCAGAATGCAGTGGCCCACATGGTCCAGCGCGGCAAAAAACGCATCAGCTTTGCGGGGGATAAAAACCACTGTCAGTCCTTCTTTGAGCGTTATATGGCTTATAAGGATGCAATGGAGTACTTTGGTCTGACAGAAGGCCTGAGCACCTGTGCGATGCCATCTGGACAGCAGAACTATCCGGTATCCCTGTACGAAACCATACGTCGGTTCAAAACGATGCCGGATGCCTTTGTCTGCGCCAATGACTTTGTTGCCATGGATCTGGTCAAGGCATTGAATGAGCTGGGGTATTCGGTTCCCGATGACATCTGGGTCTGCGGCTTCGATGACAGTCAGGAGGCTTCCTACTTTGTCCCCCGTCTGACTTCGATCCATATCCATGAACAGATCATGGGCTACACCGCTGCCAATCTGCTTATGACCCGCATCGAAGAGCCATCGCTGAACTATCGCACCGTCTATACGGAAACCAACCTGATCCTGCGCGAATCCACAGGAGATTGAGTGAAAGGAGAACCCCCATGCGTGACCTGTGCAATACGGACAAGCCGCTGTTTGCTGTGCTGACGAAATTGACTTACAGTGCTTACCTGAACATCTTATGGCTCGTGTGCAGCCTGCCCATCGTTACCATAGGGGCTTCTACGACCGCATTGTTCTACGTCACGCTCAAAATGGCGGAAGATCGGGACGATGGTCTGACCCGGATGTTTTTTAAGGCGTTCCGGGAAAATTTTAAGCCTGCCACAAAACTCTGGCTTATCCTGCTGGCAGTCGGCAGTTTCCTGGCTGCGGATGGCTTTGTGCTGCGCCGAATGTGGAGCGAAAACATTTTCTGGACGCTGCTCACTGCAGTGCTTATTGGTGCGGCAGTTCTGTACGGCATCGTTCTGCTGTATGCCTTTCCTCTGCTGGCACGGTTTGAAAACACCACCTTCGGCATCCTGAAAACAGCGTTTCTCGTGGGTGTCCGGTATCTGTTTTGCACCCTGCTGATGGCGGCGATCTATGGCATCATGGGGTACGTCATAGTGTTTGTGTTCACGCCTGCATTCCTGCTGGGCATGGGCTTCTGTGCCATGCTCTGCTCCTTTCTGATGCTTCGGATCCTCTATCTGATCGGTGGAGACCTGATGCAGTACACGAGGAATACGACCATGACAAAAACTGACCGGGATACGCTCCGCTCCCTCCATGGGCGCAAAAAGTGGGAGCACATCTGGGCATATTACAAGCTGCCCATTGCGATCGTGCTCATCGTCGTCTATATCCTCGGGTATGCAGCCTACCGTCATGTGACGAAAAAAGAGGATGTGCTTTACCTTGGTCTGGTAAATATCACTGCCGGGTCTGATCTGACGGAACAGCTTACCACCGGCTTTGCCGAGGCGCAGGGTCTGACCAAAAAGCAACAGGTCGATCTGCTGTCCGGCTTGCTGCTCAGCGAGAGCGAACGCGCAGAGGAGCAGTATGTATATGCTTCGGAGATGAAGCTGCTGGGTGCAGTCAGTGCCCAGCGGTTAGATGTTGTTCTGATGGACGAATATGCACGGGATCGACTGTTGGCAGATGATTATTTTCTCGATCTGCGGACACTGGATGCGTCTTTCCATGCACTGTCGGGTCTGAACGCCGGTGGGACCGTGCTGGATATTTCGGACACGCCGTTTGTCAGGCAGGCAGGTTTTCTGGCAGGGTCTATCTTGGGGTGGTGCAGAATGCACCGCACCCGGAGCGTGCAGCCGCTTACATTCATTATCTGTTCCAGCGGTGATCGTTGGGTTTCACATCAAGAATAAGGAGAAGTATCATGGACATTGTAACGATTGGTGAAGTTTGATCGACCTGACCCAGACCGGCAAGGATGAGCGCGGCATCCCTCAGTTTGCCGCAAACCCCGGCGGTGCTCCGGCCAATCTGGCGGTGGCTGCCGCCCGGCTGGGCGCACAGACTGCCTTTATCGGCAAGGTGGGTGCAGATGCCTTTGGCCGCTACCTGAAAGAGGTTCTGGCAGAAAACAAGGTGGACGTTTCCGGCATGGCTGTGGATGCAGACCACCCCACCACCATGGCGGTGGTCTCGGTGGATGCTACCGGTGAGCGGGATTTCAGCTTCTACCGCAGCGCCAACGCTGACGTGATGCTGAGCAAAGAGGACATTTCGGAGGCGCTCTGAAAGCTGCCAAAATCGTCCACTTCGGTTCTGTCAGCCTGACCGCTGACCCCTCCCGCACCGCTACGCTGGATGCCGCCGCCCGCGCCAAAAAGCTGGGTGCGGTCATTACTTATGACCCGAATTACCGTGCAAACCTCTGGAAGAACAAAGAGGACGCCATTGCTCAGATGAAAGCTCCCCTGCCGCTGGTGGATATTCTGAAAGTGTCCGATGAAGAGCTGCCCCTGCTCACCGGCACCACCGACTGCGAAAGCGGCACAGCACAGCTGGCACAGAATGGCATCCGGCTGATCTTCGTCACCTTGGGTGCAAACGGCGTATTCTACCGCTTTGGAGATAAGACCGGTCATGTGGCGGGCGTGCCCTGCAAGGTAGGCGACACCAACGGCGCAGGCGACACCTTCGTTGAGCAGCTCTGTCCAAGCTCTGCAAGGAGGAGTTGGACACCCTGACGGTGGACAAGCTGGAGGGCATTCTGGCATTTGCCAACAAGGCGGCCAGCATCACCACCAGCCGGCATGGTGCCATCCCTGCCATGCCCACCCTTGCGGAAGTGGAGGGCTGAATCATGGCAGCAAAACAGGAATTTGAGTCCCGGTTTGCCAAGCACAAGGACGAGCTGGAATGGCTGTTCATGGAACTGTACCACAACCGGGAAGGGCTGGAGGTTCTGGAGCGGGAGATGGCAGAAGCTACAACGCCCGCAGCGCCGAGCTGAAAGCACTGGACAAGGCACGCTCTGCCGACCCGGAGTGTACAAGCGGGGCAATATGTTCGGCATGACCATGTACACCGACCTCTTTGCCGGAAACCTGAAAGAACTGGCAAAGAAGCTGCCCTACCTCAAGGAGCAGAAGCTGACCTATCTGCACCTGATGCCCCTGCTGCAGATGCCCCACCCCCACAACGACGGCGGCTATGCGGTGGAGGATTTCGACACCGTAGACCCGGCCCTTGGCACCAACAAGGATCTGGAAAACCTGACCCGTGAACTGCGGAAAGCCGGCATCAGCCTGTGTCTGGATTTTGTCATGAACCACACCGCCAGCACCCACCGCTGGGCGATGGCAGCAAAGGCGGGCGACCCGTGGTTTCAGGCCTATTACCATCTCTATGACGACCGCACCATCCCCGACCAGTACGAGCAGACGGTGCCTCAGGTGTTCCCCAACACCGCACCCGGCAACTTTACATGGTGCGAGGAAATGCACAAGTGGGTGCTGACCACCTTCCACGACTACCAGTGGGACCTGAACTACGCAAACCCGGCGGTGTTCGTGGACCATGACCAAGAGCATCCTGCATCTGGCAAATCTGGCGTAGAGGTGTTCCGCATTGATGCGGTACCCTACATCTGGAAGCAGCTGGGTACCACCTGCCGCAATCTGCCGCAGGTACACACCATCGTGCGGATGCTCCGCATGGTGCTGGAATGCGTCTGCCCGGCTGTCATCCTCAAGGGCGAGGTGGTCATGGCTCCCAAGGAGCTGGCAGCTTATTTCGGTACCCCGGAAAAGCCGGAATGCCACATGCTCTACAACGTGTCCACCATGGTCAACCTGTGGGGTGCCCTTGCCAGCCGGGACACCCGGCTGCTGAAGGCGCAGCTGGATGCCCTCCACGCCCTGCCGGACAACTGCTGGTTCGTGAACTATCTGCGCTGCCACGATGATATTGGCTGGGGTCTGGACGAGGCGGTGGAAAACAAACTTGGTATTGACCCGCAGAAACACAAGGAATATCTGTACCACTTCTACGAGGGCAATTTCCCCGGCAGCTGGGCAAAGGGTGAGCTGTACAACTACGACCCTGCCACCGGCGATGCCCGGAGCTGCGGCACCACCGCCAGCCTGTGCGGCGTGGAGCAGGCACTGGAAAAGGACGATAAAACCGCACTGGACTACGCCGTAAAGCGCGACCTGCTGCTGCACACTGCTATGGCGTTTTTGCAGGGCTTCCCCATGCTGAACTGCGGCGATGAGATCGCCCAGCTCAACGGCTGGGACTACAAAAACGACCCCGACCGTGTGGAGGACAGCCGCAATCTGCATCGCAGCAAATTCAACTGGGAGGACGCAAAGCAGCGCACCCGGAAGGGCACGCTGCAAAACAAGTTGTGGCAGGGCATGGAGCAGCTGCGCCAAATGCGGGCAGACCCCTGCTTTGCCCCGGATGCGTGGGTGACCACATGGGACAGCCACAACCCCGGTGTGCTGGCGCTGGTGCGCAAGCGGCGGCGAGGAAACGCTGGTGGGGCTGTTCAACTTTACCGAGTACCCGGCAGGGCCAGTCTGGACGCTCTGGGCGGCGAGTATCACACCCCGGAAGGCACTTCCGTCTGGCTGGCGGATGTGGAACTGGAGCCTATCAGGCACTGCTGGTAAAAACAAATAAGTAAAGCGGAATACTCCGGTAACTTTCTCTTGGTCGGAAAGTTGCCGGAGTATTTTTGTTTCGCGCAAACTGCAAGGTCACTGATCATTGAAATGTCGGAGATGATTGCCACCACCAATGCCACGCGTGCCTGCGCAAAAAATCCCCCCGATACCGGGTATCCGGTATCGGGGGGATCTGTCATTCTGAGGCTTTACGGAGGAAGCGCTCAGAGGTTATGCTTTTTGGGGAACGCCTTGTTCCAGATCTCAATGGTCTTGAACTTGGGCATCCAGCCGTCCGATTCAAACTTGCTTCCCG
>ENA-OQKM01000017-OQKM01000017.1-human-gut-metagenome-genome-assembly--contig:-NODE-17-length-12512-cov-1.613403_pt1 | contig 12512 bp, 15 predicted proteins | sample MGYA00242781_ERZ504804 | MGnify/ENA primary metagenome ERZ504804 (study PRJEB26092, sample SAMD00036370) | human gut metagenome | host: Homo sapiens | study: EMG produced TPA metagenomics assembly of... | reverse complement strand
TAACAAGCCTGACAATCTGCGATGGAAAAGAAAGAAGAGAAAAAGGAGGAGAAGAAAGGACAAGAAGTATCTCCGCCGCAATTCTCATATTCCAAGTTCCAGCAGACCATCCTGCTGCCTGAAATGTGGAGAAGGATAAGATCTCCGCAAAAGTCGAACACGGGATTCTGTCCATTGAAATCCCGAAAATGAAGGAGGAAGAAAAACAAAAAACTTCCAAGGCTATTGAGGTTAAATAATTCCAGATCTGGAATGTCGTAAGGTCGGACAGGCTTTTCTTGTTCGGAAAAGCGTCCGACCTTTAACAGACACTTCCGGAACAGGGAACCGGCACAACCGATGAAGGAATTCAATTTTGAAAAAGAACTACTTGGCGTACAGGACGAACTGTTCCGTTTTGCGTACAAACTGACAGCTAACAGGGAGAAGGCGGAAGACCTGTTGCAGGATACCCTGCTCAAGGCAATGCTTCACAAAGAAAGTTACAACAAGAACACGAATTTCAAAGGGTGGCTGTTTATCATCATGCGCAACACGCTTATCAACGGTTACCGGGCGGAGGTCGGTCATACCCGCCTGTACATATCCTCCGATCCTGCATATTATTCGCGGATCATGGACGAGTCCCGTAGAGAGGAGGTGGACAAGAACTATGACCTGGAAAAGATACGTAATGCCATCAAAAGTGTACCGGAGTCACATTTCATACCTTTTGAGATGTACCTGTCAGGATTCAAATACCGTGAGATAGCGGAAAGAACCGGCGTGAGTTTGGGAACTATAAAGAGCCGTATTTTTCACTGCCGGAAAAACTGAAAGCTATATTGGCAGAATGAAACAAAACAAGAACTGAGATAGATGAAAAAAGATGAATATATAGGAATTCTGACTTCCGGAGGGGACGCTTCCGGAATGAACGCGGCTATCCGTGCCGTGACCCGCGCCGCTATTTTTAACGGATTTAAAGTGAAAGGAATTTATAGAGGTTACGAGGGGCTGATTGCCGGTGAAGTGAAAGAACTCACTACGGAAGACGTAAGCAGCATTATCCAGAGGGGAGGTACCATACTGAAAACAGCCCGCTCCGAGACTTTCACCACTCCCGAAGGACGCAAGAAAGCTTATGAGATCATACAGAAAGAGAACATCAATGCATTGATAATTATCGGTGGAGACGGTTCCCTGACGGGAGCCCGGATCTTTGCGGAGGAGTATGATGTGACGTGCATAGGATTGCCCGGCACCATTGACAATGATCTGTACGGCACCGATTTTACCATAGGATATGATACGGCCCTGAACACCATCGTGGAGTGTGTGGACAAAATCCGGGATACGGCCACCTCGCACGACCGCATTTTCTTTGTCGAGGTGATGGGGCGTGATGCGGGCTTCCTGGCACAAAACAGCGCAATAGCTTCCGGTGCTGAAGCGGCCATCATTCCGGAAGACCGGACGGATGCGGATCAGCTGGAGACTTTTATCGGACGCGGATTCAGAAAGACGAAAAACAGCAGCATCGTAATTGTGACCGAAAGTCCTGAAAACAAGAATGGAGGTGCCATGTATTACGCCGACCGGGTAAAGAAGGAATATCCCGGATATGATGTCAGGGTTTCTATCCTGGGCCATCTGCAACGGGGTGGCGCTCCGAGTGCCAATGACCGCATACTGGCAAGCCGGCTGGGTGAAGCCGCAATCCAGGCCTTGATGGAAGGCCAGCGAAATGTTATGATAGGCATACGGAACAACGAGATTGTTTATGTTCCTTTTGTCCAGGCAATCAAAAAGGACAAGACTATTGACAAAAGCCTGATCCGGGTCCTTAACGAATTATCGATCTAAAATAACCGTTAATATGTCAGAAGTTGCTCCTTTAATATCGGATCTTGCCATAATTCTGATTATTGCCGGTATTGTAACCGTCATTTTCAAGTGGCTGAAGCAACCGGTCATATTGGGCTACATTGTAGCCGGTATTATGGCGGGCCCTTCCGTTTCTCTGGTCCCGACTGTTTCCGATCCTGCCAATATCAAAATATGGGCGGACATCGGTGTCATTTTTCTGCTGTTCGCGATGGGACTGGACTTTTCGTTCAAGAAATTGATAAATGTGGGCATTACGGCTATCGTTGCCACTGTCACTATTGTATGTGGCATGATGTTCATAGGCTATACAGCGGGGAATGCAATGGGGTTCTCCCACATGAGCAGTATTTTTCTGGGTGGAATGTTGTCCATGTCGTCCACGGCCATCGTATTCAAGGCCTTCAATGACATGGGACTTCTCCAACAGAAATTCACCGGCATTGTCTTGGGGATTCTTGTTATCGAAGATCTGGTGGCGGTAGTGATGATGGTTGTTCTTTCCACGTTGGCGGTAGGCAAACATTTTGAAGGGAAGGAGATGCTGGAAAGTATATTGAAGCTGGCCGCTTTCCTGATTTTCTGGTCGGCATTGGGCATCTATCTGATACCTACTGCTGAAGAAGATACGCCGTTTCACCAGCAACGAGATTTTATTGATAACCTCTCTGGGACTTTGCCTGGGAATGGTGATGATTGCGACAAAAGCGGGATTTTCTGCCGCATTGGGAGCCTTTGTCATGGGGTCCCTGCTGGCAGAGACCGTTGAAGCGGAAAAAATCGCACATATCGTACAGCCGGTAAAAGACCTGTTCGCTTCCATATTTTTCGTGTCGGTGGGAATGATGATCGATCCTGCCATGATGTGGGAATATGCCGTTCCTATTCTCATCCTGACATTGCTGGTACTGTCCGGCCAGGTCGTGTTCGGGAGCTTTGGTGTCCTGCTTTCCGGCCAGCCGTTGAAAATTGCCATACAATCCGGCTTTTCACTGACACAGGTCGGTGAGTTCGCATTCATCATCGCATCTTTAGGCGTCAGTCTGAATGTCACGGACAAGTATCTCTATCCGGTCATAGTGGCCGTATCTGTCATAACGACTTTTCTTACCCCCTATATGATACGGCTTTCGGAACCGGCATACCGGTTTATAGACATCCACATGCCTGAATCCCTGAAAGATTATCTCGTACACTATACGTCCGGGGCAATGACTGTAAAACACCAGGGCACTTGGCATAAACTGATCCGGTCTATGCTGGTGTCTGTCACACTCTATCTGGTCGTATGCGTTTTTTTCATCACTTTATATTTTTCCTATGTGCATCCTTTGATTAGGAAAAGTCTGCCGGGAATGGAAGGGAACTTGTTGGGCTTCATCATCATCTTTCTTGTCATATCCCCGTTTCTATGGGCCATCATCATGAAAAAGAACAATTCAGCCGAGTTCCGTAAACTCTGGACGGACAACAAGTTCAACAGAGGGCCTTTGGTATCAATCGTACTTGTCAAAATACTGATCTGCACGATTATCATGATGAGTATCATTACCCATCTTTTCAATGTTGCCTTGGGAGCCGGGCTGGTAGTCTCTTCCATTATCATTGCCGTCATTTATTTTTCCAAGCGGATCAAGAAACGGTCGCTGACTATAGAGAGACAATTTATGGCAAACTTTCAAGGGACGGATGGGAATGGACTTTCTACAGAAAGTGATACAGGCTCCACCCTTGGCAGCAATATCCCGTTCAAGGAATTACATTTGGCGGATTTCACAGTATCCCCTGATTCCATATATGTGGGCAGAACATTAAAAGAAAGCAGACTACGCACCTTGTTTCAGATAAATGTGATTTCAATCACCCGTGGAGAAAAACGCCTGGATATACACAAGGGGAAGAACATCTCTATCCATATGACAAGGTTACGGTCGTAGGTACGGACCGGCAGTTGGAAAGCTTCCGGACATCCATGGAGCAAAAGGAGATAGAAAGGAACGGGAACGGAACATCCTCGCAGGATGAGATGGAAATAGGGCAATTCCCTGTCGAAGGAGGTTCACCATTGATCGGAAAGACGATCCGGGAGGCGGACATATCGGATAGCGTCATTATCGGAATAGAGAGGAGTACCGCGAGTATTATGAATCCAGACCCTGATACAATTTTCAAGGAGAATGATACGGTATGGATTGTCGGTAAACGAAAAATAATAAAAGGATTGAATAAAGATTAGAACTTATTTAATTTAATATAAAATGTCATGGAATATTCAAGTTATAATGTAAATACCCCTCAATGGAGGGAGATTACAGTAGGTTCACATCTTCCTGCAGAACTGCGGAAGCTTGCAGAAATCGCACATAATCTCTGGTGGACATGGAATGATGACGCAAAGAAACTGTATTGTGATTTGGACCCGGAACTTTGGAAAGAGGTGGAACAGAATCCGGTATTGTTTCTGGAGCGGATGAATTATGAGAAGCTGGTAGCGCTGGCACATGATGAGAACTTTGTCTATAAAATGGATGCCGTCTATTCCGCCTTCAAAAAATATCGTACGATGTGGAACCGGACCACCAGCGCCCGTCAATAGCTTATTTCAGCATGGAATACGGCGTGGATGAAGTTCTTAAGATATATTCCGGCGGTTTGGGAATGTTGGCGGGGGATTACCTGAAAGAGGCGTCGGACAGCAATGTGGACCTTTGTGCCATAGGACTTTTGTACCGTTACGGTTATTTTGACCAGTCGCTTTCCATGGACGGCCAGCAGACAGTCAATTATAAAGCGCAGAATTTCGGGCAGCTTCCGATTGAAAAGGTAATGCAACCGGATGGGAAACAACTGGTAATCCACGTCCCCTATGCCGACAGTTTTGTGGTACATGCCAATGTTTGGAAAGCCAGTGTGGGGCGTATCCCCCTTTATCTGCTGGATACGGACAATGAACTCAACAGCGAGTTTGACCGCCCTATCACTCACCATCTGTATGGAGGTGACTGGGAGAATCGGCTAAAACAGGAAATTCTGCTTGGCATAGGCGGGATGATGACGCTGAAAGCTTTGGGTATAACGAAGGATGTATATCACTGTAATGAGGGGCATGCCGCATTGATCAATATCCAGCGGCTTTGTGATTACATAAATGGCGGCTTGAATTTCGGGCAGGCCATGGAGCTGGTACGTGCTTCCTCACTTTATACCGTACATACTCCCGTACCCGCTGGTCATGATTATTTTGACGAAGGGCTTTTCAATAAATATATGAAGGGATATCCTGGCAAGTTGGGTATAACCTGGGATAACCTGATGGATCTCGGGCGTCACAATCCGGGAGACAAGGAGGAACGTTTCTGCATGTCTGTCTTCGCCTGCAAGACCTGCCAGGAGGTAAACGGCGTCAGCAAGTTACATAAATCGGTATCCCAGCAAATGTTTGCGCCGATCTGGAAGGGATACTTCCCGGAAGAGAACCATGTGGGTTATGTAACCAACGGGGTACATCTGCCTACCTGGTGTGCGGCAGAATGGAAAAAGCTTTTCAAGGACAATTTTGATGAGAACTTTTTCTGTGACCAGTCCAATCAGAAAATCTGGGAGGCTGTCTATGGCGTCCCAGATGAAGAGATATGGAATACCCGGTTAAAACAGAAAGCAAAATTGCTGGACTATATCAAAAGCAAATGCAGCAAGGACTGGCTCAGGAGTCAGGTTGATCCGGCATTGAGCGTTTCCATTTTTGAGAGATTCAATCCCGATGCCCTTCTAATAGGTTTCGGACGCCGTTTTGCTACATATAAGAGGCTCATCTTCTGTTCACGGATATAGACCGACTTGCTAGGATCGTGAATAATCCGAAATATCCGGTACAGTTCATCTTTGCAGGCAAAGCCCATCCCAATGACGGTGCCGGGCAGGGACTGATCAAGCAAATCGTGGAAATATCCCGGCGCCCGGAATTTTTAGGTAAAATCATATTCTTGGAGAATTACGACATGGACCTGGCGCGCCATCTTATCTCGGGTGTGGATATCTGGATGAATACCCCTACGCGGTTGGCAGAAGCTTCGGGTACGTCGGGCGAGAAGGCATTGATGAACGGTGTGCTTAATTTCTCCGTGCTGGACGGTTGGTGGTATGAAGGATACCGTAAGGATGCCGGATGGGCACTGACCGATAAAAGTACTTATCAGAATGAACAGTACCAAAACCAGCTGGATGCCGAAGCCATCTATTATTTGTTGGAGCATGACATCCTGCCACTATATTACGAGCATGGGGGGAAGAACTATTCGGAAAACTGGGTCAAGTATATCAAGAACTCAATCGCACAAATCGCTCCCCATTTTACCATGAAAAGACAGTTGGACGACTACTATGACAGGTTCTATAACAAGCTGTCAGAGCATTTCCATATTCTGGCAGCCGACAACTTTGCGAAGGCGAAAATGATGGCTGACTGGAAAGCAAACGTCCGGAGCAGATGGGATGCCATAGAAATCAAATCCATAGAGCTGGGGATGGGCTGAATGCCACGATTGAAGCCGGAAAGGAATATGAGGTGACGGTTGTCGTTGATGAGAAAGGCCTGGATGACGCAATCGGAATAGAATCGGTCATTATCAGGCATGAAGGCGGTCAGGATCACATATATGAGGTAATTCCCCTTTCGTCGGTTTCCAAGAATGGGAATTTATATACCTTTAAGGCGACATCCGGCATTTTCAACGCCGGAAGCTTCAAGCAGGCCTTCCGTATGTATCCCAAGAATGCTTTGTTACCTCACCGGCAAGATTTCTGTTATGTACGATGGTTTTAATGAACAGTAAAAGGATATGCAAAAACAACGTATGAGCGGGCAAAATCAAAAAACAGATAAACGGATAGCATGGCCGATCATCATCATGGACTTCACGGGAGTGTATGACTACGAGGCGTTTGCCCGGAACAATAAGTTATATGGCTGGACTGTCGTCATCTTTATGGTACAGAGGGCTACTGTGACAGGATGGTACTTTGGCTTTGAAGCGGATGATTGCTGATTATCCGGCGGAGGGAGTCCATTTCATCGATTCAGGCAATTATCATTATTTGACTAAATTCTGGACAGACAAACTCGAAACTCCGTTTTCGCTGATTGTGTTCGACCACCATCCCGATATGCAGCCACCGTTGTTTGACAACATACTTTCTTGCGGAAGTTGGGTAAAGGATATATTGGACCATAACAACAACTGCAAGAAAGTAATTATCGTAGGTGCTTCAGACAAACTGATACAGGCTGTGCCGAAAGGATATGAAAGACAAGTCCGGTTTTACAGTGAAACTACGCTCATGCACGAAGAGGTTGGCAGGACTTTTCTTCCGGACATATCAACGGGCCGGTTTACATTTCCATAGACAAGGATGTCTTGAATCCGGCTTCGGCAGCAACAAACTGGGATCAAGGTTCTCTCAGCTTATGGGAATTGGAGAAACTGCTGGCTGTTATTCTTCAGAAAGAACAGGTAGTAGGCATTGACATCTGTGGGGAATGCTCCACAACACTCAATCTTTTTGAAGAAAAACGGGAAACCATCATGGATAGCCGGGCAAACAAAGAATTGCTCAGACTTATCCGGTCATCCTCCGGCCTTCAATAGAATTAGTTTTTTCTTGTTATTATAATTTATCATATAAAAATAATTTAGCTTAATGAAAACAATTGTTCGAAGAATTGGGCTTGTTGCACACGATGCAATGAAAAAAGACATGATAGAGTGGGTTCTCTGGAACTCGGAACGTCTGATAGGACATAAATTCTATTGTACGGGTACAACCGGTACACTAATTAAAAAAGCCCTTGAAGAAAAACATCCTGAAATCAAATGGGATATCACAATCCTGAAATCTGGTCCTTTAGGAGGTGACCAGCAAATTGGTTCGCGGATCGTAGAAGGAGAAATAGACTATCTGTTCTTTTTTACAGATCCGATGACACTACAGCCGCACGATACGGATGTGAAAGCATTGACCAGACTGGCTGGAGTTGAAAATATTGTTTTCTGCTGTAACCGTTCGACTGCGGACCACATTATTACGAGTCCCTTATTCACTGACCCAACTTACGAACGTATTCACCCGGATTATACCAATTACACGCAGCGTTTTGAAAACAAGGGAATCATATCTGAAGCAGTGGAGCAAGTGAAAAGCGGAGGAATAAAAGTGAGAATAACATTTCCAAATGAACTGTAATAAGTAGTAGCATATTTATAAGGCTATCTAAGAAACAAGTTGTTTACATCTTTCAGAACTGGTATCTACTGAATGGTAATCTGCTGAAGGTGTGTCAAAATGCACCCCTTCTTTTTTTTACGCAAAAGCCCCGACTTTCACAAGCTGGGGCTTTGTTATTACCTAAAGATTCTGTATCTTTAGGCATAAGAATTTCACTATGACAAAGATACATTTTCGTCCTTACATTCCCAACCAAACCGTTCTTTTTCCTCAAAGAATTGATGAGGATATTGCAGAAAACGATCCGGTGCGCATGGTTGACGCCCTGGTTGAGGGCTTGAATCTTGAAAGTTTCAGAAAGCTGTATAAGGAATGCGGCCGCAGCCCTTACCACCCCAAGATGATGCTCAAGGTCATTCTGTATGCCTATATGAACAACATCTACTCCTGCCGGAAAATTGAAAAGCTTCTTCACCGTGACATCCATTATATCTGGCTGGCCGGATATGAGAAACCGGATTTCATTACCATCAACCGTTTCCGCAACCGGGTGAAGAAGGAAATCAACGAGGTGTTTACGCAAACCGTACTTCTTCTCTCTTCCAAAGGCTTCATCAGCCTGAATGTGGAATACATTGACGGGACAAAGATCGAATCCAAAGCCAACAAGTACACTTTCGTCTGGCGAAAAACGGTTGAGCGGAACCGTGAACGCCTGATGAAGAAGATACATGTCCTGTTAGGGCAGATAGACGATGTCATTGCCCGGGAGAAGTCATCAGAGAACAATGAGGAGGTTGAGTTCACTCCGGCCATGCTGACTGAAATGGCAGGAGAATTGCGTCATGCATTGGAACAGGTTTCCGAGCCATCCGCGAAAGAGGAAAAGACTGAACTGAAAAAGAAACGCAAACAGCTGAAGGAACTGGAAGAACACAGGGACAAACTGCAGGAATACGACTGCCATCTGGAAACACTGCAAGAGAGGAATTCCTATTCCAAGACGGACAAGGACGCTACTTTTATGAGAATGAAGGAGGATGCCATGCGCAACGGACAGACGAAGCCCGGTTACAACCTTCAAATCGGCACCGAAAATCAGTTCATCACCGATTTTGCACTCTTCCCGAACCCTACGGATACACTGACCCTGATTCCTTTCCTGCAATCTTTTTCAAACAGGTATGACCGGATGGCCCATACGGTGGTTGCTGATTCCGGCTATGGCTCCGAAGAGAATTACCGCTTCATGTCCGAAAACGGCATGGAAGCCTACGTAAAGTACAACTATTTCCACATGGAGCAGCGGCCGAGATTCAAACCGGACCCGTTCAAGGCCGAAAACTTCTACTACAATGAAGAACATGACTTCTGCATCTGTCCTATGGGGCAAAGGATGCGGAGGATAGGCACCAGGAATGTGAAAACCGCATCCGGATATGTCAGCGAAAATGCACGGTACAGAGCTGTCAGGTGTGAAGGCTGTCCCCTGCGATGCCGCTGTTTTAAAGCAAAAGGAAACAGGACGATAGAACTGAATCATAGGCTTAGACAATACAAGCGGAGAGCCAAAGAACTGCTCTGCTCAGAGAAAGGACTGAAACACAGAGGGCAGAGATGCATAGAACCGGAAGCCGTGTTCGGACAAATTAAAAACAATATGAACTACAAACGTTTCCGACATTTTGGAAAGGACAAGGTCTTCATGGACTTTGCCTTCCTAGCCATTGCCTTCAATATAAAAAAGATGTGTGCAAAACTGACAAAAGAAGGTATGAACTGGCTGATAGGATGGTTTTATGAGCTTACTGTCGCTTTATTTAGATGCTGGAGACACATAAATCAAAGAAATCTTCGAATTATCGCAGCTTGAAGAAAATAAACCGATTTATATCGGTGATAAACAAGAAAGAAGGTGCATCGTGCATTACGACACACCTTCTTTCTGTTTTTATATCCAATCAATCAGTCTGCAATTCCTTCCAAACATACATCAAAGGTCAATGACGTATAACCGGGAATATCACCGGATGAACTGCCGCTTGCACATATCCGCTCTGCCAGGGAATATACAGCATCCAACGCTCACCGACCCGCATATATTGCAAAGCCCATGTCCAGCCTGCAATAACTTTGGATACCACAAATTCGGAAGGAGAATTAAACGCCGTAGGCCATTTGGATTCGGGAGAGTTTTCGGACAAGGGATCTGATAAAGGCAACGGAATTTCGCGGTCTGTCGCTCCGAAACCGTCAAAATTGCCATCGAACTCTTCTCCGGTAATGAAAGTACCACGATAGAAAACGCTTACCTTTTCCGTGAACAACGGGTATGCCCCGCTATCTGTTTTCCACAACTTCTTGCAATACACATACTGAGGACGTAAAGTACCATTGACCCCGGTACCGCTGGTCGGCACGGATATGGCATACAACGTGCCAATCTCCATCTTTTCGGCATCTTCAAGCGAAGCCACGATATTATCGCCGGTCTTACCTTTAATGGAATCAATAAAAGCTTCATTACGCGGTACCCAGTTATCATATTTTCCGGCCTCCTCCACTTCTTCGCAAGCCACAAACGCACCTGCTATGAACAGCAAGAAGGGTAAAAACAAAAGGAACGGTCTCTTCATCTGATTATAAATTACGGGATTACTATTATTCAGCATTTGTCTCCCGGCATTCAGGGCACAGCTTTTTCGCTACGCCTGAACGGCAGTGACAAACAAAATACATTTTATCTTATTGCAGCGTTTTCAGCAAAGACGTAATGCTTACGCGGTCTGCAATAATATTGTTCAGTTCGGAGATAGCCACACGCTCCTGCTGCATCGTATCGCGGTTGCGCAGCGTTACGCAGTTATCTTCCAACGTCTGGTGGTCTACGGTTACACAGTATGGCGTACCGATAGCGTCCTGACGGCGGTAGCGCTTGCCGATGCTGTCTTTCTCGTCGTACTGGCAGTGGAAGTGGAACTTCAGGTCGTTGATAATCTCACGAGCCTTTTCGGGCAGACCGTCCTTCTTCACCAGCGGCATAACCGCCAGTTTCACCGGAGCCAGCGCAGCAGGCAATTTCAGCACCACGCGGGTTTCTCCGTTCTCCAACTGCTCCTCACAATAAGAAGCCGACATGATGCTAAGGAACATACGGTCTACGCCGATAGAGGTTTCGATAACGTACGGAGTATAGCTTTCATTGGTTTCCGGGTCAAAGTACTTGATGTTCTTGCCGGAGAATTTCTCGTGCTGGGACAAATCGAAGTTGGTGCGGCTATGGATACCCTCTACTTCCTTAAAGCCGAACGGCATCAGGAACTCGATGTCGGTAGCGGCATTTGCATAGTGGGCCAGTTTGTCGTGGTCGTGATAGCGGTAATGGTCTTCGCCGAATCCCAGCGCCTTATGCCATTTCAAACGGGTTTCCTTCCAAGTCTTGAACCAGTCGAGCTCAGTGCCCGGTTTTACGAAGAACTGCATTTCCATCTGCTCGAACTCGCGCATACGGAAGATGAACTGGCGCGCAACGATTTCGTTACGGAAAGCCTTACCGATTTGTGCGATGCCGAAAGGAATCTTCATACGTCCTGTCTTCTGCACGTTCAGATAGTTCACAAAAATACCCTGAGCCGTTTCCGGACGGAGGTAAACCTTCATCGCACCTTCGAAGTGGAACCCATTTCGGTAGTGAACATCAGGTTGAACTGGCGGACTTCCGTCCAGTTCTTCGTACCGCTGATAGGGCAAACGATTTCTTCGTCCAGGATTATCTGGCGAAGCTCTTCAAGATTGTTGTCGTTCAAACGCTTTGGCAAAACGTTCGTGCAAAGCGTCGCGCTTGGCCTGATGCTCCAGTACGCGGGCGTTCGTGCTGCGGAACTGCGCTTCATCGAAAGCCTCACCGAAACGCTTGGCGGCCTTCGCCACTTCCTTGTTTATCTTGTCGTCATACTTGGCGAGCTGGTCTTCAATCAATACATCGGCACGATAACGCTTCTTCGAGTCGCGGTTATCAATCAAGGGGTCGTTGAACGCATCCACGTGTCCGCTTGCTTTCCAGATTGTAGGGTGCATAAAGATAGCCGAGTCGATGCCTACGATGTTTTCGTGCAGCAGCACCATGCTCTGCCACCAGTATTGTTTGATGTTATTTTTCAGTTCCACACCCATCTGACCATAGTCATACACAGCTCCCAGTCCATCATAAATCTCGCTGGAAGGGAACACAAAACCATATTCCTTACAGTGTGATACGTAAGTTTCTTAAAAACGTCTTCTTGTGCCATTTTCTGTTGTATCTAAATTAATTTGAATCTTATTTTCAGCTAAAAGCGCCACAAGAATAGGGATTTATATCGTAAGTAGGACACGGAGGATATTAATTTATCTTATTACCAAATAAAAGAAGAAGCTACCTCATA
>ENA-OQKM01000016-OQKM01000016.1-human-gut-metagenome-genome-assembly--contig:-NODE-16-length-12834-cov-0.807744_pt1 | contig 12834 bp, 14 predicted proteins | sample MGYA00242781_ERZ504804 | MGnify/ENA primary metagenome ERZ504804 (study PRJEB26092, sample SAMD00036370) | human gut metagenome | host: Homo sapiens | study: EMG produced TPA metagenomics assembly of... | reverse complement strand
AACTCCGTACCGTGCCGGGTATGCTGAAGGTGAAGACCGAAGTAAACACGTAGATGGCGGACAGTCTTACAAGAACAATTCATATTAGTACAGGAAAAGGTGGAGGTTACTCGGCTGAAGGAGCTGTTTATTGGGAAATCAACACCTATTATGAGTCTAATAATATGGAAGGTCAGGAAACTACAGCTTCCACCAAATCAGTTATGACCTTGAACAGTGTGGAAGACGTGTACAATTCACAAGTAGACATCCCGATCTATGAAAAATTGGGTTGTGGCTCCAATGCAGAAAAGATGATGTGTTTTTTACTGAACGAACGTACCCGTGAACTTTGCGGTGAAATGTTACGTTGGGAAGATTTAGCCCGTACAAAGAGCCTGAATGACCGTTGGCATGCGTTTAACGATGGAGTAAGTCGTGGCTTGGGTGAATTCAATCCTCAGGTTCATTATTATCGTCCACTACCACAATCATTCTTGGACGGAATTACCAATGAAAACGGTGGAACATTAACTAATGAAGAAAAAAGTGCCATGCAGAATCCGGGATATTAAACCGTAATATATCACTGATAATATATGGACCTCTTCATCTATATGCTTTAGATTTAGAGGTCCATTATTGTTTTTCAGATAAGGATTATGCGCTTTTATGCCTATACCTTTAAAAATTAGTAACCTTTCGTTAGAAGTTCTCGTATAATATCATCTAAAATATAAACATAACTCGTCAAATAAAATCCAAAACTGGAATTGTACAGAAATTTGGCAATTCTCCCTATTATAAAAGATATCCAAAGCACGCACCGGAGATATGTCAAGACATTCGGCTAATAACATAACAATGCGAGAAATCTTATTCCATAATAAAAGATCTTTCATCTCCTCCTTATTTTATTATAGATTTATACACTCATCATATCCATGGCTGCTGGCCATTCCTGCTTTCCACGATGAAATCAAGCCATGATTTATCATATGAATTAAAAGAAAGCATACAATAACCAAAGTTCAAGGTAGCATCCCTATCAAAAGAATAGATATTCAGACAAAGAGAACTTTGATTCTTTTGCAGTTAACAAATTAAATAATTACACCCATTCTTGAGTCTAATCTATCAATTGTATCATGTACTTTACACAAATGGCTTCACTATAGATGGAATCGATATCCGTGCATTGGAATATATACCCAGTTCCGATGGCATAGATATCGATTCGTCCAATGATATACTGATTACTTCCACCCGCATTGAGGCACATGATGATTGTATCTCCATCAAATCCGGACGAGACGAGGACGGACGCAGAGTAGGAACGATCCCAGTGAAAACATTCTGATAGAGAACTGTCATTTCGCATACGGTCATGGTGGAGTGGCTATGGGCAGTGAAATATCAGGCGGCATACGCAATGTGACCATACGTTCCTGCCTGATGGATAACGAAAACTGGAGCCCCTTACGTTTTAAAAGTCAGCCCAGCCGCGGCGGAACTGTGGAAAATATCACTTTTGAAGATATTACCATCAAAGGAGCGCGCAGTATCTTTGATATCAATATGGAATGGCGTATGGTTCCTCCGCTTTCACCTGCACATTATCCGCTGACCAGTTTGCGCAATATCCATTTCAAGAATATAAATGGAGAAGCACAATCAGCAGGAACCATGTATGGTTTTAAAGAGGCTCCATTCGGAATGATACATTCTTTTTTGAGAATTGCCATATCAAAGCTCAAAAAGGATTAAGCATCTCAAATGTGGTCCAATGTTAATTTTAAAGGTTTGGAACTAGAGATAAAAGAAGGAGAAAAGATTTATGAACGGTCTGCAAATAAAGACAAATAGCCCAATAAGAACACTGATAAATAAAAAATACACTCGAAATGCGTACACATGCATAATATTCAAGGAAGATGTACACATTTCCATTGTAGGAAATCCCAGACCATCCTATTTTTGCGCTACCATTAAAACACTAAAACAACATGATGAAGAAAAAATTAATACTATCATTCTTTTTTGTTGCATTAGGTTTTGGAGTTGTAAAAGCACAAGACTTGCCGGACAAAAAAGAAACGTTGAAGACTGTTACAAAAGTCAATGATTACTTCATGAAGAAGTATGCCGATTATCGTACTCCTTCTTTTGTAAAAAATGTAACCCGTCCCAGTAATATCTGGACACGCGGAGTATATTATGAAGGATTAATGGCTCTTTACTCCGTCTATCCACGCGATGACTATTATAAATACGCTGTCGATTGGTCAAATTACCACGAATGGGGATTCCGCAACGGTACCACCACTCGCAATGCTGATGATTACTGTGCCAGCCAGACTTACATTGATTTATATAACATTTGTCCCGATCCGGAAAGAATCCGTAAGGTCAAAGCCAATATAGATATGCTGGTCAACACTCCTCAAGTAAATGATTGGTGGTGGATTGACGCCATCCAAATGGGAATGCCTGTATTTGCCAAACTGGGAAAATTGACCGGAGAACAAAAATATTTCGACAAAATGTGGGATATGTATGAATATACCCGTAACAAACATGGTGAAAATGGCATGTACAACCAAAAAGAAGGTTTGTGGTGGAGAGACCAAGACTTTGATCCCCCTTACAAAGAACCTAACGGTAAGAATTGCTATTGGAGTCGTGGTAATGGATGGGTATATGCAGCACTGGTACGTGTATTGGATGAAATTCCTACTGATGAAAAACATCGCGCCGACTATATCAATGATTTCCTGACCATGAGTAAAGCTATCAAAAATTGCCAACGTACTGATGGTTTTTGGAATGTAAGTATGCATGACGAATCAAACTTCGGAGGTAAAGAAACCAGTGGCACCGCTTTATTTGTATATGGCATGGCATGGGGGTACGTAACGGACTGTTGGACAGAAAAGAATACCTGCCAGTCTTGTTGAAAGCATGGAATGCTATGGTGAAGGATGCCGTTCACCCTAACGGCTTCCTAGGACTTGTACAAGGAACCGGAAAAGAACCGAAAGACAGTCAACCTGTCACATACGATAAAGTACCCGATTTTGAAGATTTTGGAGTAGGATGTTTCCTGCTTGCCGGAAGTGAAATTTACAAATTAAATTAATAATATGATTGGTTAGTGAATCGATTTTTCATAGACTATGATTTAAAGGTTAGATTTAGGTTAAGTAAAAAGGAGCGACTGTGAAGCCGCTCCTTTTTGTTCTATCAATCATACGTTTTCAATCAGTAATAGAAAATACCAATACTCCTGCTGTAGGAATTACCGGCTCTCCTATCAACACTTTGGCTCCCGAAGGAAGTACGAAATTATAAGGTTTATCTGTATAATTCAGTACAATCCCCATACCATTGCGGTACTCTAAAGTAACACCGTATGGTAAATCCATCACAGGAATATTCAATTGCGCATATAGTTTCTTCAAAATATCTTTCTCCAATAATCCGTCCGTACTATCCACTCCCACGTAAGTAACAGTACCTTTTCCCAACTTACGAGTAGTGACTGCCGGTTTTCCTTCATAAAATTCCTGTGTATAAGTAGCCCATACTTGTGAATCCTTACCCGATTTCAATATCTCTCCCCAAGTATTCCACGTATATTCTTTTCCATCCATCCGTAATTTGCCCGGTTCTTCAGGAAGTAATAAATCATAAAACTCCATTTCATTACCGGTCAGTTCATTTATCATGGAACCGAAAGGAGCTTCGGGTAAACGTCCATGGCGGTCTTTTTGGGCTGTACGGCAAGTTAAGACCAAATTACCACCCTTCTTTACATAATCAGTCCATCTGTCTACCAATGCCTTGTCAGCCAATTGATAAGCCGGAGCTATGATCACAGGATAAGAGGAGAACTCCTTGCTTTCATTGATAAAATCTACGGGCGCGCCAAAAGATTTCAACGTGCGATAATATTTCTCAATATGCCCTAATGTATTCCATGTACGATTTTGCTTCTGGCGCTCAATGCTCCATGAATTTTCATGATTAAAAAGAATGGCAGTACGACGCGCCAAATAATCGGCCGGTTTCACCTCACGAGCTGCAACCTGTCCCCGCAGCTGTCTGATTTCTTTCATGAACTGCTCATATTCACGTCCACCGGGAGTTACCGTTGTTCCGTCTGTACCTACAATGCCGTAGTGATATTGTTCCGTGCCATACAGAGGCTGGCGATAACGATAAGTACAGATAAAGTCGCCTCCACCGGCAAATACGCTCCACATCCATAAACGGATAGCTCCGGGCAGCGGTTGAGGATTGATACTCCCCAATTCACCTGCCCTGGCTGAAGTTCCATTACTCCATAAGTACCTTGTATGGGTCTGAAAAAGTCATTGGCAAAAGCAATACGCAACGGATTTCCCACTCGATATCCGCGACGGCCGATCCCTTCATTGTCTCCATACACCATATAGCGAGTATAACTTTGAAAATCAAGTGCAGGGCTGCCACCTATATGTCCTTCCTCATAATTAGGAATATAGTTAGTAGTCACCCATTGGTTTCTTTTGCATTTAATTTTTTAATACAACAAACATTGTTCATTCAAAAAGTCGTTTGTCTGACTGGCAGCAAAACGGCGGTAATCCAAAATCTGATGATGATTCATAAACATCTGGCAGTTTTAGGAAGAGTTATTTCATCAAAAGAAGAATAAACCTCACTCCAAAAAGCCGTTCCCCAGGCATCATTCAATGCTTTAATGTCATGATGATATTTTTCACGTAAAAAATCCCGGAAAGCCAGTTCGGCTTTCGGATTATAATCAAATTGTACGGCCGGCTCATTATCGAGCTGCCAGCCGATTATTCTGGAATCATTTCCATAATGCTGAGCTAACTTCTCTATCATTTTATAAGCCAGTTCTCTATAAACGGGAGAAGCAAAAGAAGCATGTTGACGTGCTCCGTGATCAAGCACGGTACCATTTTCATTTTTAATCAAAATTTCAGGGTATTTACGGCTCAGCCATACCGGTGGAGTTGCCGTAGAAGTACACATAATGACTTTCAAATCATATTTGGCAGCCAAAGCCACCGCTTTATCCAACCAGGCAAAATCATATTTTCCCTCTTCCGGTTCCAATTGCGCCCAAGCAAATTCCGCGAAATGGGTGAATTCAAAACCCAAATCGTGCATCTGTTTAAAATCTCTCTCCCATTGACTCTCATCCCAATGCTCAGGATAATAATAAGCACCGGTCAAGGTCAAATCCTTGTCTTTAAACCAAGGCTGTTGTGCAAAAGTCCTCCGGCCAAAGAACAAGCCAAAAGAACGGTCACAAATCGTTTTTTCATGATAAAATAGTAATTTAATAGATTTTCCATTCCCATAATCCGGCTGCACCTTTATCTATGTGCAAACGCAAATAACGTACTTTATCTCCCACCGTTACCACATGAGGTGAACATGCCTTCACCTCTTTTACTCCGGCACAAGGTTGCCAATTAGTACCATCATTGGATTTTTCGAGATGCCAGGCATGGCCTTCAGCAGGGTGTACAAAGGCAAATTGACACTCCGTTACCTGCATGGCTTCACCCAAATCCACCATCAGCCAAGGATGATCATCATTTGTTTCTGCCATCCAGCGTGTTCCATTAGACCGGTCGCCTGCATTTCCAGGGTGATATATATGTGTGCGTTCCACCTTGACAAGCGAAGTTTTATCAGCCAAAGGACAATTAGGCTGAGTTTCTATTTCAACCTTAGAAGTACGGGGAGAACGTATGCTGGATGCACTGAAAGAAGCTTTCAGCGCCTTATTTTCGCGCTGTTCCTGGCTGACAGCCAAGTAACCAACTCCCTTTTCATCAGGAACAAGTGTCTTTATAGTGCCATCCTCATTAAATTCCATCCGATTGGCATATACTTGGCGGGTAGTTCCTCCGTCACCGTACTCCAAATATACGAAAATATAATCGTCTGTTTCTTCATTATAAAATACATTCCCATGTCCCGGCCCCCAAACATTATCGGCAATGGATGAAAAAGAAAAATATCATTGCTTCGGGCTTTTCAAAGCCCGACAAAGGGGACTGCCGGCTCATCATGTAAGCATTTACATAATTCTGATTCCCTCTCAAAGTATAGATGTGAATAATAAATACCTTTACGTTTAAACATAACCGGCCCTTCCGAATACCCTTGACGAGCCGTACTCATCACAACAGTATCACCGGTTTAAATGCTGCCAATCGTCAGTCATACGGGCAGCCATCCGGCGGCGCCAGAATAAATAAGCAGTTCCATCATCATCCACAAAAGGTTCCCCATCTATATCCGGAGCAATACAAGATTGATCAAACCCATCCAAAGAATGAGAAGATATAGAATTACGTCCGGCAAAAAGGAAAGGACCTTCGGGACGGTCGGACTTCAGCACATAGGTACGTGCATTCTCATCCGGTTTTACAAAAGTGGTATAAAGATAATATTCACCATTCTTCTCCACTACTCTGCCGGGTGCCCAATAACGAAAATATCCCGTCTTTTCTCTCCTTTGGCATTGACATATTCATGTCCTTTATGCCAATCGAATCCCACAATATGTGATCCGTCAAAACTCCAGTTTACAAAATCTTTAGATTTCCATACCACAGGAGTTCCTGCTTGTGACAATCCTTTATCAATATCAGTAGTACCATAAAGATAATAAGTATCACCAAATTTGGATAAAGAAGGATCAGCGATATTATCCGGAATAAGAGGATTGAAGTGATGGATACGAAGCAATTTATCAAGTACAGCCTTCTCTACGGTAAAAGCAGTTCCGTGACGGGTTCCTTTTGGAAAAGATACACGGTCAGATACATCTTCCCATGTCTTTCCATGATCACGACTGCAAACAGCTCCATATTGATGATTACGGTATTTATCAAAATAGACATAAAGAGCATCATCTACAAAAAGTGGCGCAGGTCCCTCACACCAATAATTTCCTGTAATGGAAGGAGAAACGGTAGTAGGAAATCCATCCTCTATCCGTGTTGTCCGTGTTATTCTCAAATTCTTCTCTGCCGGCAACGAGTTTTCATTCTTCACCACCATAATCAAGTCTTTCATCACCGGATCGCGTACAATAGCTGCATCAATCACACTGAAATCGGGATTAAAGAACAGTTTGGTTTCAGAAAATGTATTAAAATCCTTCGTCGTAACATAGTAAATACGATGGTTCAGCCCTTTCTCACTCTCAATGACCGGCACTTCCTTGTGACGTCCGGGAATGGTCGTTGCCCAAAAAATATAATAAGTTTGCGAAGGTTCATCATAAAACAATTCAGGTGCCCAGCAATTATGTGCAGCAGGCTCATGCATCATTACCGGAATAGAACGCTGCTCACTCCAATGGATTAAATCGGGAGAAGAGGCGTAACCTATAATCCGGTCTGTCCAACTGGAAGTCCACACCATGTGAAAGGTTCCGTCCGGCGCCTGACAAATACTAGGGTCACGCATCAGACGATCCTTCCCGACCGTAGGTATCAAGAAAGATTTTCCATGATTCAGAGGAGTCCATGTCAGCCCATCCAAACTATAAGCCAAATGAAGACCGTCCCGACTGTCATTAATGAAATAAGAGAACAAATAAGCCGTATCACCGGCAAATAATCCGGCAACCGTTCCTAACAAGCAGAGCAAACTGAATAATCGTTTTTTCATGTATACAATGATTTAATTGTGAGTATACAAAGATAAAAAGAGATTTGGACTTTTTTCTGCACATACAAGGCATATCCATGTAAAATCGTACAAATATATCGCACATTACCCCTATTTTATACGAATTTCCATCTATATGTACTTCTTTCTATTTACATGCAGATGAAAAGACCTTAATTTAGCAACATCAAATTCAAAGTAAAAAGATACTATGAAAAAAACGTTATTGACAATCTGCCTAGTATGGATGTGCTTCTCGTTAAGCGCACAAAAAATTATTGACTTATCCGGAAAATGGTCATTCAGTATAGACCGTCAGGATAATGGAGAAAAGGAAAAATGGTTCAGCCACACTTTGAATGACTTCATCAACCTGCCCGGTTCCATGCCCGAGAAACTGAAAGGTGATGAGGTTACCGCAAAGACCCAATGGACAGGCAGTCTCTATGACAGTTCCTACTATTATAATCCATACATGGAAAAATACCGTAAAGAAGGTAATATTAAATTTCCATTCTTTCTGACTCCCGACAAACATTATGTAGGAGCTGCTTGGTATCAGAAAGAGGTGAATATACCTGCCGACTGGAAAGGTGAACGTATTTTGTTGTTCCTGGAACGTCCCCATATAGAAACAACCGTATGGGTGAACGGACAAAAGACAGGAATTCAGAATAGTCTTTGTGTTCCCCATCAATATGATATAACCCGTTATGTCCGTCCCGGAAAATGTACTATCACCATCCGGGTGGATAATCGTATCAAAGAAATCAATGTCGGACCGGATTCGCACAGCATAACCGACCAGACCCAAGGAAACTGGAACGGCATTGTAGGACGCATCTGTCTGCAAACGACTCCGAAAACATATTTCGATGATATTCAAATATATCCGGAACCGGAACAAAACTGGCACGATGTCAAGTCGTCAATCAAAGGTACAGGCAACTGCAAAAGTAAAATTATCAGCAGAGAGCTTCAATACGGATAAAAAGCATATAGTTCCCGCCATACAACAAGAAATCAAACTCAACAAAGGAGTGACGGAAACAGAAATGGTATTACCTATGGGGAATGATATGCTGCTATGGGATGAATTTCATCCGGCCCTGTACAAACTGAAAGCAGAAGTCACCAATGGGAAAAAAACTGAGATAAAGGAAATACAATTCGGTATGCGCCGATTTGAAATCAAAGGTAAATGGTTTTATGTAAACGGGCGCAAAACCCAGCTTCGCGGAACAGTTGAAAACTGTGACTTCCCGTTGACCGGTTACGCCCCGATGGATGTAGAAAGTTGGGAACGGGTATTCCGTATCTGTCGCAGTTATGGACTGAATCATATGCGTTTCCATTCATTCTGTCCTCCCGAAGCCGCTTTTATAGCTGCCGACCGAGTAGGATTCTATCTGCAACCCGAAGGTCCGAGCTGGCCCAATCATGGTCCCAAATTAGGTTTGGGACAACCTATTGACAAATATCTGATGGACGAAACCATCGCATTAACCAAAGAATATGGCAACTATGCTCCTATTGCATGTTGGCATGCGGAAACGAACCTAGCGGACGCTGGGTAGAATGGGTGACCAAGTTCGTAGAATATTGGGAAAAGAAGGATCCCAGACATGTATATACCGGAGCATCGGTAGGCAACGGATGGCAATGGCAACCTCGCAACCAATATCATGTAAAGGCTGGGGCACGTGGCCTGACCTGGTCCAAGAAACAACCGTCCACCCAAGACGACTATCGTTTCCAAAATCATCTTGACACCGTGAGACAGCCTACGTATCCCATGAAACAGGTCAATGGTGCGCTTTCCCCAATTTCAATGAAATACGTAAATATACAGGCGTCAATAAAGCAAGAACTTCGAGATTTTCAAAGACATTCTGGCTGACAACCACATGAGCGACCAAGCCCATCTATTTATGATGGCCAGCGGAAAGTTGCAAGCCCTTTGTTACAAATATGAAATAGAAAAGACACTCCGCACGCCTGATTATGCCGGTTTCCAATTATTGTCACTGAACGATTATTCGGGTCAGGGAACTGCACTGGTAGGTGTTCTCGATGTTTTCTTTGAAGAAAAAGGATATATCAACTCCGCAGAATGGAGACGTTTCTGCTCACCTACAGTTCCACTGATGCGTACAGATAAATTTGTATATAATAACAAGGAAATTTTAAAGGCGGATATTGAAATCGCTCATTTTGGTGCCGAGGCATTAAAACAAGCAGAAATTGTATATACGTTAAAAGACGAATATGGCAAAGTATATGCGCAAGGCACATTGGCAACACAAGACATTCCTGTCGGAAATTTAAATCGCACGGGTAGTCTTGAGTTTCCGCTCACTGACATCCAAGAGGCTAAAAAGCTGAATCTGGAAATACGCATTATGGGAACAGAAGCTGTAAATGACTGGAATTTCTGGGTTTATCCCGCTCAAGTGACAATAGCCGAAGGAAAAGGAAAAGTATACACTACCGACACCTTGGATTCGAAAGCCCTGGAAATTCTTCAGAATGGTGGAAATGTGCTTATTACAGCTGCGGGCAAAGTGAGTTATGGTAAAGAAGTGGTCCAGCAATTCACTCCTGTATTCTGGAACACCTCCTGGTTCAAAATGCGTCCTCCTCATACCACAGGTATCTTAGTGAACCCCAAACACCCGTTATTCCGTCAGTTTCCGACAGAATATCACAGCAATCTGCAATGGTGGGAACTGCTGAATCGTGCTCAAGTGATGCAATTCACCCACTTTCCACCCGCTTTCCAACCTACGGTTCAAAGCATCGACACTTGGTTTATAAGCCGCAAGATAGGTATGTTATTCGAAGCCAATGTATTAAATGGGAAAGTGCTCATGACAAGCATGGACATTACCTCCCAGCCAGAGAAACGCATTGTAGCCCGTCAGATGCATAAAGCCATTTTGGATTATATGAATTCGGACCAGTTCCGTCCGCAATTTACTGTAACGCCTCAACAAATCAGTGAGTTGTTCACAAAAACAGCCGGTGACATAAAATCTTATACCAATGACTCTCCGGATGAACTAAAACCGAAAATCAAATTAATAACAATCTATATCAATCATGAAACAGATAGCCCTATTAGCTCTTGGACTTTTAGCGACATTAGGAGTCGAAGCACAAACTTACAAATTCGATTTTACCACAGGTAAAAAAACTAAAGACGGTTATACCAAAATAACTCCCGCCGACAGATACTCGGAGGAAAAGGGATACGGATATGACAGACAGCCCTCTCCGGAAGGTAAAAGTACAGCTCCATTCTTTTTCTCTGTTACGGTTCCCGATGGAAACTACCATGTCACAGCCGTGATAGGAAACAAACGCGCTGCCGGAGAAACAACAGTGCGAGGAGAATCACGCCGCCTTTTCTTCGAAAATGTGAAGACAAAAAGAGGGGAGTTAAAACCTTGTACATTTGTGATCAACAAGCGCAACACACATATTTCGGAAAAAGAAAATGTGCGCATCAAACCGCGTGAACGCCAAAAATTGAACTGGGATGACAAACTAACCTTGGAATTCAACGGGGATGCACCCCAATTGTCCGAACTGATTATTGAGAAAGTAAATAATGTACCCACCGTATTCCTATGCGGTAACTCCACGGTAGTAGACCAGGACAATGAACCTTGGGCAAGCTGGGGACAAATGATTCCCCGCTTCTTCAATGACAGCATTTGTTTTGCCAATTATGCAGAATCCGGCGAAAGCGCCAATACTTTCATCGGTGCAGGACGACTGAAAAAGGCATTGACACAAATGAAACCCGGAGATTATATTTTTATGGAATTCGGTCACAACGACCAAAAGCAAAAAGGTCCCGGTAAAGGAGCTTATTATTCATTTATGACCAGCTTGAAAACATTCATTGATGAGGCAAGGGCACGAGGAGCCTATCCTGTACTGGTAACCCCGACACAACGCCGCAGTTCGATGAAAACGGGAAAATCAGAGATACTCACGAAGATTATCCCGAAGCAATGCGCTGGTTGGCTGCCAAAGAAAACGTTCCTTTGATCGATCTCAACGAAATGACCCGTACCCTCTATGAAGCAATGGGAGTGGAACCTTCCAAAAGGCATTCGTACATTATCCTGCCGGAACCTATCCGGGACAAAACAGGGTATTGGCAGATAATACCCACTTCAATCCTTACGGAGCTTATCAAATCTCCAAATGTATCATTGAAGGGATAAAGAAAGCGGGATTACCTATCGCTAACTATTTACGCAGCGACTATTCCGGTTACAACCCTGCACATCCGGATGCTTTGGACAGTTTCAAATGGAATGACAGCCCGTTTACAGAAATTGAAAAGCCGGACGGCAATTAATTTAAAAGTAGGAACAAATGAACAACAAAACATTATTATTAACCCTATCATTTACCTTAGGTACCCTCTTTACCAATGCCCAATCCCTCCCCGGATTCCAATGGGGAGAAGGGATGGGAACTCCTGACCTTTCGTGGACTGCCCAAGTAGGAGCCAAAACCTATCCGAAGGGAAAAATATTCCAAGCAGCCGATTACGGATTGAAAAATGACAGCACCCGGTTAAGCACTGCCGCCCTGCAGAAAGCCATTGACGAATGCCACCGTTCCGGAGGGGGAACAGTGGAAGTAGCCCCGGGATACTACCGGATTGGTGCCATCTACCTGAAAAGTAATGTAAACCTCCACCTCAGCCAAGGTACGACGCTGATAGCCAGCGAGGATATTGATTTATACCCCGAAATGCGCTCCCGCGTGGCAGGTATCGAAATGGTATGGCCCTCGGCAGTCATCAATATTCTGAATGCGGAAAACGCAGCTATCAGCGGAGCAGGTACGTTGGATTGCCGTGGAAAAATATTCTGGGATAAATATTGGACCATGCGGAAGGATTACGAGAAACGCAAACTGCGGTGGATTGTGGACTACGACTGCAAACGCGTAAGAGGTATGCTCATCTCGAACAGCCGCCATATAACACTGAAAGACTTTACCTTGATGCGTACCGGATTTTGGGGTTGCCAGGTGCTATATTCCGACCAATGTACCTTGAAACGGACTGAAAATCAATATAACGTAGGGGCATGGTCCAGTACGGATGGTATTGACATTGAC
>ENA-OQKM01000015-OQKM01000015.1-human-gut-metagenome-genome-assembly--contig:-NODE-15-length-12991-cov-0.909670_pt1 | contig 12991 bp, 17 predicted proteins | sample MGYA00242781_ERZ504804 | MGnify/ENA primary metagenome ERZ504804 (study PRJEB26092, sample SAMD00036370) | human gut metagenome | host: Homo sapiens | study: EMG produced TPA metagenomics assembly of... | reverse complement strand
GCTTGGTGTCTCAATCAAATCAAACCAGAAAAGGTCTAAACGTACACACGCCTATTCGCTGCGCAGTTGAGTGATTTTAAAGGAAAAGTGCTGGAAGATGGATTCGAAGGAATGCTGCTTGATATAAATAATGTGGAAGTCAATGTACAGTTCATCGGACGTTTCAATGCTTCCAACCTGCTGGCAGTCTATGGAGCAGCCTGCCTGCTTGGGAAAAGACAGAAGAGGTATTGCTGGCATTGAGTACTCTTCGCCCCGTTGCCGGCGTTTTGACTCACTGCGCTCACCCAAGGGATACACCGCCATTGTGGACTATGCCCATACTCCGGATGCCTTGGAAAATGTGCTGAATGCCATTCACGAGGTCCTGAATGGCAAAGGTCATGTAATTACGGTAGTAGGCGCCGGCGGCAACCGCGATAAAGGCAAACGCCCCTTGATGGCACAAGAAGCGGTAAAGCAAAGCGATAAAGTCATTATCACCTCTGACAATCCCCGTTTTGAAGAGCCGCAGGAAATCATCAATGATATGCTGGCAGGGCTGACTAAAGAGGATATGCGTAAAGTGATAAGCATAGCCGACCGTAAAGAAGCGATCCGTACAGCTTGTATGCTGGCCCAAGCTAAAGATGTCATTTTAGTTGCCGGGAAAGGACACGAAAATTATCAGGAAATCAAAGGTATAAAGCACCATTTCGACGATAAAGAAGTATTAAGAGATATTTTTGCTAATGAATAAACCAACCAAAAGATGTTATATTATTTATTTCAATATTTAGAAAAGTTCGATTTTCCCGGAGCCGGTATGTTCGGTTACGTTTCATTCCGTTCATTGATGGCAATCATTTTATCATTGTTGATCTCAGCTATCTTCGGTGAATATTTCATCAACCTGCTCAAACGTAAACAAATAACCGAAACCCAACGTGACGCATCTATAGACCCTTTTAATGTGAAAAAAGTTGGTGTGCCGACGATGGGAGGTATAATTATTATTGTCGCAATTCTCATACCTTGCCTCTTGTTGGGGAAGCTGCATAATATTTACATGATATTAATGTTGATTACCACCATTTGGTGGGTACGTTAGGCTTTTTGGACGACTATATCAAGGTCTTCCGTAAAGACAAAGAAGGGTTGCACGGCAAATTCAAGATCATCGGCCAAGTAGGTTTGGGACTCATTGTGGGACTCACCTTATATTTAAGTCCGAGCGTGGTTATCCGTGAGAACGTAGAAATACAAAGAGGAGGAGAAATTGTGGAAGTGGTGCACAAGGAACAAGATCAGAAGTCCACCAAAACTACGATTCCTTTCTTCAAGAACAACAATTTGGATTATGCTGATTTCGTAGGTTTTCTGGGAGACAATGCCCAGGCTGTAGGTTGGATTATTTTCGTATTAGTTACCATCTTCGTAGTTACTGCCGTATCTAACGGTGCCAACCTGAATGACGGGATGGACGGGATGGCAGCCGGAAATTCTGCTATCATCGGTCTTACCTTAGGGATATTGGCATACGTATCCAGCCACATCGAATATGCAGGATACCTTAATATCATGTACATTCCCGGCAGTGAAGAACTGGTAATCTTTATCTGCTCCTTCATCGGCGCACTGATCGGTTTCCTTTGGTACAATGCTTTTCCCGCCCAAGTATTTATGGGCGATACCGGCAGCTTGACCATTGGTGGTATCATAGCGGTATTTGCAATCATCATTCATAAAGAGTTGCTTATACCTATTCTCTGTGGAATCTTCTTGGTAGAAAACCTTTCGGTCATTCTACAGGTGAGATATTTCAAAAGCGGAAAAAAGAAAGGACATTTGCAACGCGTATTCAAACGTGCCCCTATCCACGACCATTTCCGCACTACATTAGCACAGTTAGACCCCAATTGCAGTTATCTGTTCATGAAACCCAACAGCGTATTCCATGAATCAAAAATCACGGTACGCTTCTGGATTGTCACCATCGTACTCGCTGCAATTACGATTATTACATTAAAGATAAGATAATAAACGAAGATTATGGCTAAAAGAATTGTCATACTAGGAGCCGGAGAAAGCGGTGCGGGAGCAGCCGTTCTGGCAAAGAAACAAGGTTTCGACACCTTCGTTTCAGACATGTCCACGATTAAGGACACATACAAAAACATGCTGAACGAGCGAGGCATCGAATGGAAGAAGGCAAACATACCGAATCTCTCATTCTGAATGCGGATGAAGTAATCAAAAGTCCGGGTATTCCGAATGATGCCCCGATGATTCTTAAGTTAAAGTCACAAGGCACCCCTATCATCTCCGAAATAGAATTTGCGGGACGTTATACCAATGCCAAAATGATTTGCATTACAGGAAGTAATGGAAAAACAACAACTACTTCGCTGATTTATCATATCTTCAAGAAAGCAGGTATGAATGTGGGACTAGCCGGAAATATCGGCCAAAGTCTGGCATATCAGGTAGCAGAATGCAACTATGATTATTATGTGATCGAGTTAAGCAGTTTCCAATTGGACAACATGTACCAGTTCCATGCCAACATTGCCGTATTGATGAACATCACGCCGGATCATCTGGACCGTTACGACCACCAGATGCAAAACTATGTGGATGCCAAATTCCGCATTATCCAGAACCAGACCCCGGACGATGCCTTCATCTTCTGGAACGATGACCCCATCATCCAGCGTGAATTACACAAATATGGCATTCATGGCCATTACTACCCTTTTGCCGAAAGGAAAGAGGAAGGAACCGCCGCATATGTGGAACAGGACAAGGTTTATTTTACAGAACCAATCGCTTTCAACATGGAACAGGAGGAACTGGCGCTGACCGGAACCCATAATCTGTTCAACTCCATGGCGGCCGGTATCTCTGCCAACCTGGCGGGTATCCGCAAAGAGTGTATCCGCGAGGCCTTGGGTGATTTCAAGGGAGTGGAACACCGCCTTGAAAAAGTCTGCCGGGTAAGAGGGGTGGATTATATCAATGACTCCAAGGCTACCAATGTGAATTCCTGCTGGTATGCTTTGCAAAGCATGAAAACCAAAACCATCCTGATATTAGGCGGGAAAGACAAAGGCAACGACTATAACGAAATTGCCGACTTGGTAAAAGAAAAATGTACCGGATTGATCTACATGGGATTGCACAATGAGAAATTGCATGATTTCTTTGACAAGTTCGGCCTGCCTGTAGCCGATGTACAAAGCATGAAGGATGCCGTAGACGCTGCTTACCGGATGGCCAAGAAAGGCGAAACCGTATTATTAAGTCCATGCTGCGCCAGCTTCGACCTTTTCAAAAGTTACGAAGACCGTGGCGAGCAGTTCAAGGAATGTGTAAGAAACCTGTAATATAGTATTAAGGTATATAGATAATGGATCTGATAAAGACTTGTTCAAGGGCGACAAAGTAATCTGGATTATTTTCCTGTTTCTTTGTCTGATCTCTATCGTCGAGGTATTTAGTGCCGCCAGCACGCTTACCTACAAAAGTGGGGATCATTGGGGACTATCACCCAGCACAGTGTCATCCTGATGGTAGGTGTGTGCATTGTGGTACTGGTACATAACATTCCCTACAAATATTTCCGTGTGTTTCCCGTCTTCCTGCTACCCCTATCGACATTATTGCTGATATTTGTAATGGGTATGGGATTGATTACCGGAGACCGTGTCAATGGTGCAGCCCGTTGGATGACTTTCTTCGGTATCCAGTTCCAGCCTTCCGAACTGGCAAAAATGGCCGTGATTATTGTCACCGCATTTATTCTATCCAAATTTCAGGAAGAAGACAATGCCAATCCGAAAGCATTTAAATATATCATGTGGATCACCGGAATTGTTTTCATTCTGATTGCTCCCGAAAACGGCTCTACCGCAGCACTGCTTTTCGGAGTAGTCTTTTTAATGATGGTGATCGGCCGGGTACCCTGGAAGCAATTGGCCAAGTTAATGGGAATAGCCGGAGTTATGGTGGCTTTTTTTGTAGGCATAGTGATGATTATGCCCACACACAAACTGAACAAAGTCCCCATGATGCACCGTGTAGAAACCTGGCAGAACCGTATAAAAGGCTTCTTTGAGGACAAAGAAGCCGTTCCCGCCGCCAAATATGATATAGACAAGGACGCCCAGATAGCACACGCCAATATTGCTATCGCCTCCAGCAACATCATAGGAAAGATGCCGGGTAACAGTGTGCAGCGGGATTTCCTGTCACAAGCATTCTCGGACTTCATCTTTGCTATAATCATAGAAGAGCTGGGGTTGCTGGGAGGCGCCTTTGTAGTGATTCTCTACATCTGGCTGTTGATGCGGGCGGGTAAAATAGCCCGAAGAAGTGAAAAAAGTTTTCCTGCCTTTCTGGTGATGGGCATCGCCCTGTTGCTGGTATCTCAGGCGATGCTTAACATGATGGTGGCCGTAGGTCTGTTCCCCGTCACCGGACAACCCCTGCCGCTTATCAGCAAGAGGAACCTCTACACTCATCAACTGCGCCTACATCGGTATGATATTAAGTGTCAGCCGCTACGTGGCTGAGAAAGAAGAGCAGAAAGCCGCCGAGCAACAAGCACAGAAAGAAGCCGAACTGGCAGCCAAGACCGAACGGCATCAGGAAATGGTAGCTGCCATGCAGGAAGCCATTACCACACTTCCGTCGGGTGACAATGCCACCACTTCCCTCCCGCCGGAGGAGAACTCGCTGCCCGATGACTTGAAGGCAATGCTGAATGCAGCCGGGAAGCGGGAGCCGGAAGAAGAAATATAATATAAACCATTCATTTTAAAAGTATTATTTATACTTTTGCGAATAATTCGACTAAAAAGGAATTATGGAAGAAAATTTAAGAATCATCATCAGCGGAGGAGGAACCGGGGGACACATTTTCCCCGCAGTCTCTATTGCCAACGCCATCAAGGAACAACATCCCGAAGCGGAAATCCTGTTCGTAGGTGCTGAAGGCAGAATGGAGATGCAACGCGTTCCTGCTGCCGGATACCCTATAAAAGGATTACCTGTTGCCGGATTCGACCGTAAGAACTTATTGAAAAATGTTTCGGTTCTTTTCAAATTGGTCAAAAGCCAGCTATTGGCACGCAAAATCATCAAGGATTTCAAGCCACATGCAGCAGTAGGTGTAGGCGGATATGCCAGCGGTCCTACTTTGAAAATGGCCGGGATGATGGGTATTCCGACACTGATACAAGAGCAGAACTCTTATGCCGGAGTAACCAACAAACTATTGGCAAAGAAAGCCTGCAAAATATGCGTGGCATACGACGGCATGGAACGTTTCTTTGAAAAGACAAGATTATCCTGACCGGAAACCCTGTCCGCCAAGGACTGCGCAACCATCACATCAGCCGTGAAGAGGCTATCCGCTCCTTCGGGCTGGACCCATCCAAGAAAACAATCCTGATTGTAGGAGGAAGCTTGGGAGCACGCACCATCAACAACTGCGTGATGGAAGGTTTGGACAAGATTAAAGCATCCGGCGCGCAGTTTATCTGGCAAACCGGGAAAATATATATCGGCGAAGCACGCGCCGCAGTAGCCCAGGCCGGTGAGTTACCAATGCTCCACGTAACCGATTTTATCAGCGATATGGCCGCCGCATACAGTGCTGCCGATTTAATAATCAGCCGTGCCGGCGCAGGTTCCATCTCCGAGTTCTGTTTGTTGCAGAAACCCGTCATTCTGGTTCCGTCACCTAATGTGGCCGAAGATCATCAGACCAAGAACGCACTGGCGCTGGTCAATAAAAACGCAGCACTCTATATCAAGGACGCCGCTGCCAAAGAAGCTCTGCTGGACAAAGCGGTTGAAACCGTGAAACAGCCGGAAACATTGAAAAGTTTAAGTACAAATATTGCTAAATTAGCCTTTACCGACTCAGCCAACGTTATTGCCCGGGAGGTATTCAAACTGGCTGATAAATACAGAAAAGAAAATGGACGTTAACACATTAAAATCAGTTTATTTCATCGGTGCCGGAGGTATCGGCATGAGCGCATTGGTACGCTACTTCCTGTCAAAAGGCAAGAAGGTAGGCGGATATGACCGTACGCCCAGTGAACTGACAGAAAAGCTGATAGAAGAAGGAGCAGCCATCCATTACGAAGAAAGCACGGAACTGATAACGGATGCATTCCGCGACCCGGCAACTACATTGGTTGTCTATACTCCGGCTGTCCCCGATACACATAAAGAGTTTACCTATTTCCGGGAAAACGGTTTCGAGATACATAAACGTTCGCAGGTATTGGGAATGCTTACCCATGCAGGAAAAGGACTTTGTGTAGCCGGCACTCACGGTAAGACCACCACTTCTACCATGACAGCCCATCTGTTACACCAATCCCATGTAGGATGCAACGCCTTTTTGGGAGGCATCTCAAAGAATTACGGCACCAACCTGCTGTTGTCTGACAGCAGTGAATACATGGTTATTGAAGCCGACGAGTTCGACCGTTCTTTCCATTGGCTCTCGCCATACATATCGGTGATCACCGCAACCGATCCCGACCATCTGGATATCTACGGAACCAAAGAGGCTTATCTGGAAAGCTTCCGCAAATACACCTCACTCATCCAGCCGGGAGGTGCATTGATTGTACGTAAAGGCATCGAGCTGCAACCGGCTTTGCAGAATGGTGTGAAACTGTACACCTATTCCCAAGAAGAGGGTGACTTTCATGCAGAGAATATCCGTATTGGGAACGGTGAGATTTTCTTTGATTACGTATCACCCTTGGGAAATATCCCCAATATACAGTTGGGTGTCCCCGTCAGTATCAACATTGAGAACGGGGTAGCCGCCATGGCTTTGGCGCAGATGAGCGGATTGACTGATGAAGAAATAAAGAGAGGTATGGCAAGTTTCCGCGGAGTAGACCGTCGTTTCGATTTCAAGATAAAGAACGACAAAGTGGTTTTCCTGAGCGACTATGCGCACCATCCTTCCGAGATAAAACAAAGCATACTCTCCATGCGTGCCCTCTATCGGGACAAGAAGCTGACGGCTGTTTTCCAGCCGCACCTCTACACACGTACCCGTGATTTCTACAAAGATTTCGCCGACAGCTTTCCTTGTTGGACGAAGTCATCCTGGTAGATATCTATCCGGCACGCGAGCAACCCATCCCCGGCGTCACCAGCAAACTGATTTACGACCATCTGCGTCCGGGCATCGAGAAGAGCATGTGCAAGAAAGAAGAAATTCTAGACGTACTGAGCAAGAAAGATATAGAAGTATTAATCACCCTGGGTGCGGGCGACATAGATAACTATGTACCCCAAATCTGCGGATTACTGAATAAAAATGATAAAGAAAATTCTCATACTCCTGTTTCTGTTGCTGATAACCGCCTACCTTATTGTAGCCGTTACCGCTTTCAACACCAAGCCTGCCGACCAGGTTTGCAAGGGTATGGAATTGATTATCAAGACAGTATAGACCATGGTTTCATCAGCCAGAAAGGGATACTCCGCTTACTGAACGGTAAGAAGCTCTCCCCTGTGGGTAAGAAGATGGGCGACATCAACACCCGCCTGCTGGAAGAAGAACTCAGCCAACATCCCTTGATTGAAAATGTGGAATGTTACCGTACACCGGGATGCAAGATAGGTATCGAAGTGACACAGCGCCTCCCCATCCTCAGAGTGATGGCAAACAACGGAGACAACTATTATATTGACAATAAAGGAAAAATCATGCCGATACCCAACAGTTCGGCACACGTAGCTGTTGTTACAGGATACGTGGATCGTGATTTTGCCGTCAAGGAACTATATACCTTAGGAGTCTTTCTACAGGCCCATCCGCTATGGGATGCCAGATAGAGCAGATCAACGTGACACAAGCCAAAGAACTGGAACTGGTTCCACGGGTTGGCGAACATATCATATTCTTAGGCAAGCCCGGGAATTATGAGGAAAAGTTCGAGAAACTAAAAACTTTTTATGAGAAAGGACTGAACCAAGTAGGCTGGAACAAGTACAGCCGCATCAGTCTGGAATTTAATAATCAGATTATTTGTACTAAAAAGAGAAGTAAGATATGGCAGCAACAGATTTTATAGTAGCAATAGAACTGGGATCCTCCAAGATCACAGGTATTGCAGGAAAGAAACATGCGGACGGAAGCATACAAGTGCTGGCCCTCGCCAGCGAAAACTCTTCGGATTTTATCCGTAAGGGAGTGATTTACAATCTGGACAAAACCGCACAAAGCCTTACTTCGATTATCAAGAAACTGGAATCGACATTAAAGGCTTCTATCGGAAAGGTCTATGTAGGTATCGGAGGACAATCTCTACGCACCATCCGTAATACGGAGGTACGTCATCTGGAAGAAGAAACCAAAATTTCACAGGAACTGATTGACTCCATCATGGACAGCAACCGCGAAGTCCCCATCATAGACCAGGAAATACTGGAAGTGGCCCCCCAGGAATATAAAGTAGGCATCAACCTGCTGGCCGATCCTGTAGGAGTTCCCAGCGATCATATAGAAGGGCGTTTCCTTAATATCATCGCCCGCAGCAGCGTGAAGCAGAACATTGACAAATGTTTCAAACAGGCAGGAATCGAAATAGCCGACTACATCATCTCACCGTTGGCTCTGGCCAATGCCGTACTGACCAACAGTGAAAAACGTTCGGGCTGCATGTTCATTGACTTTGGCGCAGATACGACTACCGTATCTGTCTACAAAAACAACATACTCCGCCATTTGGCAGTCATCCCACTGGGAGGAAGCAACATCACCAAAGACATTTGCAGCCAGCAGATTGAAGAGGAAGATGCCGAAGAACTGAAAAAGAAATACGGCAATGCCTATGCCGACAAGTCGGAAGACGGAGATGACAACCCTACCTACTCGCTGGACGGGAAATGCAGTATTGAGTCACACTTACTGGAAGACATCGTAGAAGCGCGTGTCAATGAGATACTGGCCAATGTATGGAACCAGATTGTTCTTTCGGGATATGAAGACAAACTGCTGGCAGGAGCTATCATTACCGGCGGTGCCGCCAATCTAAAGAATATGGAGGAAGCATTCAGCAACCGTACCAAAGTAGAAAAGGTAAGAATGGCCAAAGAAAGCCAGCTAAGCCTGAAAGGTGGCATGATGGAACTGAAAAAAGATGGTACATGCAATACAATCATCGCTTTGCTAGGAGCCGGGAAAGAGAACTGTTACCGCCCGGAACGTCCTATCCAAGTACCTCTCTTCGATGAAAGCGGCGAGAATGTGGAAGACAAAAGGAAAAGAAGAGAAAGAAGAAGCAAGCCAGAATAGCAGCGGCAGCCAAGAAAGCAGAGGAAGAGGAGAAGCTGCGAAAAGCCACTTGCGAGAGCCTGATAAGAAACGCAAAAGAGCTGAAAGAGGCAGGCAAATACAAAAATGCCTTGTCGCAACTGGCCAAAGCACGCGATCTGGGAGTGCAGAAGCTTTGAACCAAATACGCGACCTGGAAAAAGAAATCAAGAGTTTGAAAGAAGCCAACAATCCGATCAAACGGCTGACCGACTTGTTTGGAAGGATTCTGGAAGAATAATAACGAATTACATCACCTTAATATAATATAGAAGATTATGTCTGATGAAACTATAATGCCATTCGATTTCCCGGCAGAAAACCCGACTATCATTAAAGTAATCGGGTGTGGGAGGTGGCGGCGGCAATGCCGTAAATCACATGTATAAAGAAGGTATACACGATGTAACATTTGTTGTGTGCAACACAGATAACCAGGCGTTGGCCGAATCCCCCGTTCCCGTGAAGTTGCAACTGGGAAAAGAAGGATTAGGAGCCGGGAACCGCCCGGAGCGTGCACGTGAAGCAGCCGAAGAAAGTATAGAAGACGTAAAAGGAATGTTGAACGACGCTGTAAAATGGTATTTATCACTGCCGGAATGGGAGGAGGTACCGGAACCGGTGCGGCTCCGATCATTGCCAAGACAGCCAAAGATATGGATATCCTCACCGTAGGTATTGTCACCATTCCGTTCCTTTTTGAAGGAAACCGGAAGATTGACCAGGCGCTGGACGGCGTGGAGAAAATGAGCCAGCATGTAGATGCCCTGCTGGTGATCAACAATGAACGTCTGCGTGATATTTATTCGGACTTCAGCGTGATGAACGCTTTCGGCAAAGCGGATGACACTTTATCCATAGCAGCCAAGAGTATTGCCGAGATTATCACCATCCGCGGTACCATCAACCTGGACTTCAATGACGTGAAAACAGTACTAAAAGATGGTGGGGTAGCCATTATGAGTACGGGATACGGCAAAGGGGAAAGCCGCGTGAGCCAGGCTATCAATGATGCGCTCCATTCCCCGCTGCTGAACAACAACGATATCTTCAACTCGAAGAAGATCCTGTTCAACATCTCTTTCAGCACCAAGAGCGAGTTGATGATGGAAGAGATGAATGAGGTTCATGACTTCATGAGCAAATTCGGCAAAGACGTGGAAACCAAATGGGGGCTCTATATCGACGAGTCGCTGGAAGAACAGGTGAAGTTCACCGTACTTGCCACCGGCTTCGGCATCAAGGATGTACCGGGCATGGACAACATGATGAACAAACGCACCATCGAGGAACAAAAGAAACTGGAAGAACTGGAAGAAGAGGAACAGCGCAAGGATGAACGTCGTGGAGATTACTACGGCAAAGACACCTTCAAGAACAGCAACAAGAAGAAACGCCATAACATTTACATCTTCAGCCTGGAGGATCTGGACAATGATGACATTATCAGTATGGTGGAAACGACCCCTACTTACAGATACCAAAACTGTGTTGGAAAAGTATCCAGTCTAAAGCAATAGCCGAAGAAGAGGAAACATTCAATAACGATGCCGAAAACGGCGGAATAACGATCACATTTTAACAACTAAAATAGAAAAGAACCATGGATTTATTTGACGTAATCAGCAACGATATCAAAGAGGCTATGAAAGCCAAGGACAAAGTGAAACTGGAAACTTTGCGTAATGTGAAAAAATTCTTCCTTGAAGCAAAGACAGCACCGGGCGCCAACGACACTTTGACGGATGACGCTGCATTGAAAATCATGCAGAAACTGGTAAAACAAGGGAAAGATTCAGCCGCCATTTACCAAGGTCAGGGCCGCGCAGACTTGGCTGAAGCCGAACTGGCCCAAGTGGCAGTGCTTGAAGCCTATCTGCCCAAACAAATGAGTAACGAAGAACTGGAAGCCGCTTTGAAAGAAATAATTGCAGAAGTGGGTGCCGCCGGTCCTCAGGATATGGGTAAAGTCATGGGTGTCGCCACCAAAAAGTTGGCAGGCAAAGCCGAAGGACGTGCCATCTCGGCTAAAGTGAAAGAATTACTGGGATAATACTCCGGCAATCCATATTCGAGAAACGAAACTTCTGCCCGATTCATCTTTACGGGCAGAAGTTTCGTTTTTTATAAAATCAGTAAGAAGCAAACGTATGCAGTACCCTATCCAGCTTCCCGTTTATCATTCTCACTTCACCAATACCCTGGAATTCAAAGTATCCTTCAGTGTGTTCAGCCACAATAAAAAACTGATATACAGCGCATAAGGCTGACAGTAGTTCCTTCAGTGCGCTGTCAGTACCTTCAGCCGCCGCAACACCCGCACCGGACCGATGTCCTTGACCATCATGCTAAAGGACAAGAATGAGTCATACAATATCGTGGTCAAAAGATTGCACCTGCTTTCCATCTTAACTTTCAAGACAGGAAGAATACTCATTTGCTTCCTGGACTAATTCATCGTTTCACCTTAGTGATGAAGTTGTTTCACTAGGATGATGAAACTTCATCACTAGAGTGCTAAAGCTTCCTCACTAAAGTGAAACGATAAATAAAAAAAGGCGTAAACATGAACACATCCAGATAGAAAGGATTTCACGAGAACAACTCTTTCAGCACATCCAGCGATTTCAGCACCGGAAAATCCGGCAGATGCAAACGATAGTAATCATTCATAATAACCAGACAGCGGTTACGCTCCAGACGGCTCATAGTAAAAAGATGCATTGTTTCATAATTCATACGCATTAAAAGGTTGATACGTGAAGCCTCCTCCGGTTTCAAAAAAAGCACCATGTAATGGCCGGACAGACACGAAGCAGGCATTCAGCATATCAAAAAAGCATCCTTCCCTATAATCCTCCGTATTAGGATACAGACCGAGGAAACGTGAAAAACGCATCAGAAAAACCAAATGAAAATTGGAGAAACTTCTGTCGCATTCGTCCAGCCACCGGATAGAATGCTCCAAATAAGCAAACAACGGCCCGTTCTCCGCTTCTTCACGCAAAGCACGATACAGAAATTCCGCCAAGAACATGGCAATGGAAGATTTATAAGGATCGTATGGCAACGTGCGGAAAGGATACCACGACTTCGCTTCTTTTATACGATACAAATTAGACATCGGACGATAATCCGCTTCAAACTCTATCATGGAAAGCGGCTGGAACAATACCGTCTTCACCGCCGATTTCGTGAACGGGGAACAGATACAAGAAAAGAAGCACGGCCATTCTCGCGCGTATAAATATCAACGATATTCGAAGTATCATTGTATTTTAAGGTATGAAGTACAATTCCCACCGTCTTTTGAAGCATACTCTTTCTCTCTTTTATATACTAGGTAATCGTTGTCCGCAATACGTTTTTGCTTTTCCACACAAATATACGCATCGTTGGAACATACAAAAATAGGGTTTTTAGATGAAAATGCACGTATTTACAAAAAAATATGCCGAATATTTTGTCAATTCAAAAAGAGTTCCTACCTTTGCAACCGCAAAAGAGAAAAACACTCTCCGAAAGCAAGCCAAGCTAAGGCTCGGCAGAATCAAGGCTCGGCCCGTTCGTCTATCGGTTAGGATACGGCTAAGATTTTCCATTCTTGAAAGGGGGTTCGAATTCCCCAACGGGCATACAAATAAAATAACTAAA
>ENA-OQKM01000014-OQKM01000014.1-human-gut-metagenome-genome-assembly--contig:-NODE-14-length-13092-cov-0.821519_pt1 | contig 13092 bp, 26 predicted proteins | sample MGYA00242781_ERZ504804 | MGnify/ENA primary metagenome ERZ504804 (study PRJEB26092, sample SAMD00036370) | human gut metagenome | host: Homo sapiens | study: EMG produced TPA metagenomics assembly of... | reverse complement strand
CGAGGCTCATCACCAGAGCGATGACACCGCCGACATACCGGGTGATCTGCTGCATCTTCTGCTGGCCGTCGGCTTCCTTCGCCATGTTTTCCAAGGCGGGGATCGCAACGGTGAGCAGCTGCACAATGATGGAAGCGTTGATATAAGGCGTCACACCTAACGCGAAGAGTGTGCACCGAGACAGGGCACCACCGCTCATCATATCGAGATACGAGAGCATATTACCGTTGGAGAACATCTGGTTCAGTGCAGAACCGGTGATGAACGGAACGGGGATGGCGCTGCCCAGACGATACACCACGAGGATCGCCAGCGTGAACAGGAGACGATTTTTAAGCTCGGGGATCTTCCATGCGTTACGGAATGTCTGGAACACCTTACATCACCTCAGCCTTTCCGCCTGCCTTCTCGATTTTCTCTTTGGCAGAAGCGGAATAGGCTGCGGCCTTCACGGTCAGAGCCTTGGTCAGCTCGCCGTTGCCCAGAACCTTAACGCCGTCCAGAGTCTTCTTGACCAGACCCTTTGCCTTCAGAGCCTCGGTGTCGACGACTTCGCCGGCCTCGAAAGCTGCCTCCAGATCGGCCACGTTGACGATGGCGTACTGGGTAGCAAAGATGTTGTTAAAGCCAACCTTCGGCAGGCGGCGTGCCAGAGGCATCTGGCCGCCCTCGAAACCAGCGTGCTTCACGCCGGAACGGGCCTTCTGGCCCTTGCTGCCGAAACCGGCAGTCTTGCCATTGCCGGAGCCAATGCCGCGGCCCTTGCGGGTCACAGCCTTGTTTGCGCCGGGAATCGCGTGCAGTTCATGAAGTTTCATTATGCGTATCCCCCTGATTAGGCTTCGGTGACGCTGAGCAGGAAGCCGATCTTAGCGATCTTGCCCTGCGTAGCGGCATTGTCAGGCTGAACGGTAACGTCGCCCGGCTTCTTCAGGCCCAGAGCCTCAGCGGTAGCGATCTGCTTAGCGCCGCGGCCGATCAGGCTCTTCTTCAGCTCGATCTTGAGCATCTTATCTGCCATGGTTAGTTACCTCCTTAACCCAGAATTTCTTTCACGGTCTTGCCGCGCTTCTCAGCGACGGACTCCGCGCTGACCAGGCCGCACAGACCTGCGAAGGTAGCAGAAACAACGTTGATGGGGTTGTTGGAACGCATAGACTTCGCACGAATGTCCTTGATGCCGGCAGCCTCGATGACGGCACGCACGGGGCCGCCAGCGATCATGCCGGTACCGGCGGCAGCCGCTTCAGCAGGACTGCGCCTGCGCCGTACTTACCGACGATCTCGTGGGGGATAGTGGTGCCCTTCATGGCAACCTTGTGCATATTCTTCTTAGCAGCAGCCTCGCCCTTGCGAATTGCCTCAGGCACTTCGCCGGACTTGCCGATGCCGTAACCGATGGTGCCCTTGCCGTCGCCCACGACAACCAGAGCGGCAAACTTCATGATGCGGCCGCCCTTGACAGTCTTGGAAACGCGGTTGATGGAGACAACCTTGGTGATCATGCCGTCGTCTTCACGGTTTCTCATAGCCATAATGTGTTTCCTCCTCTCATTACAGCTTCAGGCCGCCCTCACGGGCGCCATCAGCCAGGGCCTTGACACGGCCATGATAAACGTAACCGCCACGGTCGAAAACGACCTCGGTGATGCCCTTTTCCAGAGCCTTTGCTGCGATCTTCTTGCCGATCTCAGCTGCGGCCTCGACGTTGCCGCCGAAACCATTGAAGTCCTTGTCCATAGTGGACGCCGACACCAGAGTAACGCCCTGCTCATCGTCGATGATCTGAGCGTAGATGTGCTTGGCGGAGCGGAAAACATCCAGGCGAGGACGTGCTGCGGTGCCGCTGATCTTGTTGCGAACGCGGCGATGACGACGAAGACGAGCTTCGTTCTTGTCGATCTGCTTAACCATTGTCTTTCACTCCTTACCTTATTTCTTGCCCTTGCCGGCCTTGCCTTCTTTGTGCTTGACGACCTCGCCCTCGTAGCGGATGCCTTGCCCTTGTACGGCTCAGGCGGCTTCTTGCCGCGGATCTCTGCAGCATACTGGCCGACCTTCTGCTTGTCGATACCGGTAACAGAGAAGTGGTTGGGATCCTGCCACACAATGGTGCAATCCTCGGTATCGGGGATATTCACCTGATGAGAGAAGCCCAGGTTCATGACCAAGTTGGAGCCCTGCTTCTGGCAGCGCAGGCCAACGCCCACGATCTCCAGCTTCTTCTCGTAGCCGTTCACAACACCGTTGACCATGTTAGCGATGTTGGTACGGGTCAGGCCGTGCAGGCTGCGGGCCTCGGGTTCGTCATTGGGGCGGGTAACCAAAACCTCATTGCCCTCGACCTTGACGGTCATGAGGGGATGATAGTTGGAATTCAGGCTGCCCTTGGGGCCCTTGACGGTGACGCTGTGTGCTGCCTCATCGACAGTGACAGTAACGCCGGCAGGAATGACGATGGGTTTTCTTCCAATTCTCGACATTGTCTTTTACCCCTTTCTTACCACACAAAGGCCAGGACCTCGCCGCAACGTGCGCAGCACGAGCAGCCTTATCGGTCATGATGCCCTTAGAGGTGGAAATGATTGCGGTGCCCAGGCCCTTCATGACCTTCGGCATATCCTCGCAGTTGGTGTAGATGCGCAGGCCCGGCTTGGACACACGGCGCAGACCAGCAATAACGGCTCGCCGTTAGCCTGGTACTTCAGGGTGACAACGATGGTACCCTGAACGGTGTCGTTCTTCACCTGCATGCCCTTGATGTAGCCCTCGTCAACCAGGATCTGGCAGATAGCCTTCTTCATGTTGGAAGCGGGGATCTCCACAGAAGGGTGTTTGGCAGTGCTAGCGTTGCGGATGCGAGTCAGCAGGTCCGCGATAGGATCAGTAATCTGCATTTGCCACTAACCTCCTTAGATTAGCTCTCATTTGTTTTATAATGATACCGCCCCGAAACATCGTTGCCCCGGGGCGGAATCCGACTTGTTATCCAGCCCTCTGGTTAATTACCAGGAAGCCTTCTTGACGCCCGGGATCTCGCCCTTGTAGGCCAGCTCACGGAAGCACACACGGCACACGCCGTACTTGCGCAGCACGGAGTGGGGGCGGCCGCAGATGCGGCAGCGGGTGTATGCACGGGTAGAGAACTTAGCAGGACGAGACTGCTTGAGCTTCATAGACAGTTTAGCCATTGTAATCTCCTCCTTAGTTATTCTCAGCGAACGGAGCGCCCAGAGCCTTCAGCAGCTCCTTGCCCTCTTCGTCGGTCTTAGCGGTGGTAACGAAGCAGACATCCATGCCGCGGACTGCATCGACCTTCTCGAAGTCGATCTCGGGGAAGATGATCTGCTCCTTGATGCCGCATGCAAAGTTGCCGCGACCGTCAAAACCGTTGCCGTTGATGCCGCGGAAGTCGCGGACACGGGGCAGTGCGATGTTGAAGAAACGATCGACGAACTCGTACATACGCTCACCACGCAGGGTGACCTTGCAGCCGATGGGAGTGCCCTGGCGCAGCTTGAAGTTAGCAACGCTCTTCTTGGCACGGCACACAACTGCCTTCTGGCCAGTGATCTGGCCCAGATCCTTCATGACAGCTTCCAGGATCTTCTCGTTGTCCTTGCTTCGCCGCAGGCAACGTTGATGACGACCTTGTCCAGCTTGGGGATCTGCATAACGCTCTTGTAACCGAACTTCTTGTTCAGAGCAGGAGCAATTTCATTGACATACTGTTCTTTCAAACGAGCCATTGTTCCTTACTCCTTTCTTACAGCTCAGCGCCGCACTTCTTGCAGACGCGGACCATCTTACCGTCCTTCTCGACGTGGCCCACGCGCACGGCCTTGCCGCACTTGGGGCAGATGGGCATGACCTTGGATGCGTACATAGCACCCTCAGCCTTCACGATGCCGCCCTGCTCGCCCTGACGACGAGGCTTGACGTGCTTGGTAACCATGTTCTGGCCCTCAACGATGACCTTGTTCTCAGAGGGGCTGACCTGCAGGACCTTACCAGTGTGGCCCTTGTCCTTGCCGCTGATGATCATTACGTTGTCGCCGGTTTTAACATGAAGATTATTCATTTTTAAAACCTCCTTACAGCGATTCCGGAGCCAGGCTCAGGATCTTGGTGTAGCCGGCATCACGCAGCTCGCGAGCAACAGGTCCAAAGATACGGGTACCCTTGGGGTTCTTGTCGGCCATAACGATAACGGCGGCGTTCTCATCAAAACGGATGTAGGAACCGTCGTCGCGGCGCACGCCATGCTTGCTGCGCACGATGACAGCCTTGACGACGTCGCCCTTCTTAACGGAGCCGCCGGGGGCTGCCTTCTTGACAGAGCAGACCACGACGTCACCAATGTTTGCGTATCTCTTGCGGGTGCCGCCCAGCACGCGGAAGCACATCAGCTCCTTGGCACCGGTGTTGTCGGCAACTTTGAGATAAGTTTGCATCTGAACCATATCAGATATCTCCTTTCAAACTGTTCAAAGCAGCGGGCAAATTACTTTGCCTTCTCAACGATACGGACCAGGCGCCAGCGCACATCCTTGGACAGGGGGCGGCACTCCATGATCTCAACACGGTCACCGATGCCGCACTCGTTCTGCTCGTCACGAGCCTTGAACTTTGCGGTACGCTTCAGGATCTTCTTGTACAGGGGGTGCTGCACGCTATCCTTAACGGCAACCACGATGGTCTTATCCATCTTGTCGGACACGACAACGCCGACGCGGGTCTTTCTCAGATTACGTTCTTCCATCGTTTAACCTCCTTACTGCTTCTCAGCCAGAACGGTCATCACGCGGGCGATGTCCTTCTTGACTGCTTCGATGCGGCCGGGGTTCTCCAGCTGGTTGATGGCATGCTGGAAGCGCAGGTTAAACAGCTCGGCCTTCAGGTCTGCCAGCTTGCTGGTCAGCTCTGCGGTCTGCATTTCGCGGAGTTCATTAGCCTTCATTGGTGCCATCCTCCTTCACGGAGTCCTCACGGACAACAAATTTGCACTTGATGGGCAGCTTGTGCATAGCCAGACGCAGAGCCTCGCGAGCAGTTGCCTCATCGACATCTGCCAGCTCGAACATCACGCGGCCGGGCTTCACGACTGCAACCCAGTATTCGGGAGAGCCCTTACCGGAGCCCATGCGGGTCTCAGCGGGCTTTTCAGTCACGGGCTTATCGGGGAAGATCTTGATCCACACCTTGCCGCCACGCTTGATGTAACGAGTCATGGCAACACGGGCAGCCTCGATCTGAGTGGAGGAGATCCATGCCGGCTCCAGAGCAACAAGGCCGTACTGGCCCTGGCACACCACGTTGCCGCGGGTAGCCTTGCCGGTCATGCGGCCGCGCTGGACGCGGCGGTACTTAACACGCTTAGGCAGTAACATTACTTGTTGCCTCCTTCCTTCTTCTGAGCGGTCTTAGCGCTCTTCAGGACCTCGCCCTTGTAGACCCACACCTTGACGCCGATGCGGCCGTAGGTGGTAGCAGCCTCTGCAAAGCCGTAGTCGATGTCGGCGCGCAGGGTCTGCAGGGGGATGGTGCCCTCGTGGTAGCTCTCGGTGCGGGCGATATCAGCGCCGCCCAGACGGCCGGAGCACATTGCCTTGATGCCCTTTGCGGGAACGGTTGCGCGATCGCGGGGGCTCATGGCATTGCGCATGCACTGCTTCATGGCGCGGCGGAAGGTCACGCGGTTCTCCAGCTGACGAGCGATATCCTCAGCAACCAGCTGAGCGTTGGTAGCAGCGCTCTTGACCTCGATGACGTTGACGATAACAGTCTTGCCATACTCCTTGGTCAGCTTGTTCTGCAGAGCAACGCGCTCTTCGCCGCCCTTACCGATCACCATACCGGGCTTAGCGCAGTAGATGTTGACGGTAACGCGGGGAGCGGAAGTGGAAGGATCCACAGTGCGCTCGATCTCGATCTTGGGGACGCCAGCGTCCTTCAGCTGAGCCTTCAGCTCAGTGCGGATCTTGTGATCCTCGACGAGGTTATCGCTGAAATCCTTCTTGGAGGCAAACCAGCGGCTGTCCCAGTCTTTAATAACGCCGACACGAATGCCGTGCGGATTTACTTTCTGGCCCATTGTTTTCCCTCCTTACTCTTTCTCTTTCAGAACAACGGTCATGTGGCTGGTGCGCTTCAGGATGCGGTAGCCGCGGCCCTGTGCACGAGGCATCATGCGCTTCAGCGTCGGGCCGGGGCAAACAAAGCACTCGGCGACGTAGAGGTTGTTCTTGTCCATATTGAAGTTGTTTTCCGCATTAGCGGCTGCAGACTTCACCAGCTTCAGAAGGGGCTCACAAGCTGCCTTCGGGGTGTACTGCAGGATTGCCAGCGCTTCGTCCAGGGGCTTGTTACGGATCAGGTCCATAACGATAGACACCTTACGGGGACTAATGCGGGCATAACGAAGAATTGCCCGAGCTTCCATGTTGTGTTCCTCCCTCTATTATTTAGAATTACCGGTGTGGCCCTTGAAGGTACGGGTGGGAACGAACTCACCCAGCTTGTGGCCAACCATGTCCTCAGTCACATACACAGGCACATGCTTGCGGCCGTCGTGAACGGCAAAGGTGTGACCAACGAATTCGGGGAAGATCGTGGAGGCGCGGCTCCAGGTCTTGATGACCTGCTTCTTGCCGGAAGCGTTCATTGCTTCAACGTGCTTCAGAAGAGCAGCCTGGACGAAAGGTCCTTTTTTAATGCTTCTACCATTGTCTTAAACTCCTCTCTTACTTACCTGCACGCTTCACGATGAGCTTATCGGAGCGCTTATGATGCTTGCGAGTCTTGAGACCCAGAGCGGGCTTGCCCCAGGGAGTCATAGGACCGGAGTGACCAACAGGTGCGCGGCCCTCGCCACCGCCGTGGGGGTGGTCGCAGGGGTTCATAACGGTACCACGGCTGCCGGGACGAACGCCCATGTGGCGCTTACGGCCGGCCTTGCCAGGTTGACGTTCTCGTGGTCGATGTTGGAAACCTGGCCCACAACTGCGGTGCAGTTCACGGGCACGTTGCGCATCTCACCGGAGGGCAGACGAACCAGAGCGTAGCCATTCTCCTTAGCCATCAGCTGAGCCATGTTGCCAGCGGAACGAACCAGCTGAGCGCCGCGGCCGGGATACAGCTCGATGTTGTGGATGATGGTACCGACGGGGATGTTCTCGAAGGGCAGGCAGTTGCCGGGCTTGATGTCGGCGCCCTTGCCGCTGATGACAACATCGCCGACCTTCAGGCCGTCGGGAGCGATGATGTAGCTCTTGACACCGTCAGTGTACTCGACCAGAGCGATGAATGCGCTGCGGTTCGGATCGTACTCCAGAGTCTTGACGGTAGCGGGCATATCGGTCTTCTGACGCTTGAAGTCGATGACACGATACTTGGTGCGGTTGCCGCCGCCCTGATGGCGGACGGTGATACGACCGGTGTTGTTGCGGCCGCTGTGCTTCTTCATGGGCTCCAGCAGGCTGCGCTCGGGAGCGACCTTGCTCAGGACGCTGTAATCCGTGACGGTCATGCCGCGGCGGCCCGGAGTAGTGGGGCCATACTTCTTGATAGCCATTGTGCTATTCTCCTTTGTTTATCTTATGAATTATTATCGGGGTCATATCCCCATAGAGGAACCCTCGGTGGGTTCTATCAGACCATGCTGTTGAAGAACTCGATCTCCTTGGAGTCCTTGGTCAGGGTCACGATCGCCTTCTTGGAAGCGGCGGTGTAACCAGCATGCATCCCCTGACGGCGGAAACGACCGCGGACAGAGATGGTGTTGACCTTGGAGACCTTGACGCCGGGGAACAGAGCCTCGACAGCCTGGGCGATCTCGACCTTGGTAGCATCGGTAGCGACCTTGAAGGTGTACTTCTTGTCAGCGATGCCAGCCATGGAGTTCTCGGTAATGACCGGCTTCAGGATGATATCATGTGCGGTTTTCATTAGCCAAGCACCTCCTCGAGCTTCTTAGCTGCGTCGACGCTGATGATCAGCTTGTCGGCGTTCAGCACATCGTAGGTGTTCACGCTGCCTGCGAAGGTGGTCTTGACACCGGCGATGTTGCCAGCGCTCTTGACGAACTTTGCATCGACAGTCTCATTGACCAGCAGGTTCTTCTTGCCGGCGCCGACGGCGTTCAGCATGGAGACAACCGCCTTGGTCTTGTACTCGTCGCAGGCGAACTTATCAACAACGACCATGTTGCCATTGGCAGCCTTGTCGGACAGGACGCTCAGCAGAGCCAGGCGCTTGACCTTGTTGTTGATGTGGTAGTTGTAGCTGCGGGGCTTGGGGCCCAGAGCGACGCCGCCGTGAGTCCACTGCGGTGCACGGATGGAACCCTGACGAGCGTGGCCGGTGCCCTTCTGACGCCAGGGCTTCTTGCCGCCGCCGGAAACTTCCATGCGGATCTTGGTGTTCTGGGTGCCCTGACGCTGGTTGGCCAGGAAGTTCACCACAGCAATGTGGACAGCCTTCTCGTTCGGGGTGATACCGAACACGGCGTCGGAAAGCTCGATCTCGCTAACATGCTGACCGTTCATATCGACTACGTTAAACTTTGCCATTGTAGCTTTCCTCCTTACGCCTTCACGCTGTTGGCCAGAGTGACGATGGTGCCCTTGGAACCGGGAACCGCACCCTTGACAGCGATCAGATTGTTCTCGGTGTCAACCTTGACAACGGTCAGGTTCTGCACGGTAACGCGCACGCAGCCCATGTGGCCGGGCAGGCGCTTGCCGGGGAACACGCGAGAGGGGTTGGAAATAGCGCCCATAGAACCTGCATGACGTGCCACCGGGCCAGTGCCGTGGCTCTCACGCAGACGGTGCTGGCCAAAGCGCTTGATAACGCCCTGGTAGCCCTTGCCCTTGGAAACGCCTGCAACGTCAACCTTGTCGCCTGCTGCGAAGACATCAGCCTTCAGCACGTCGCCAACGTTCATTGCGGAAACATCTTCCAGACGGAACTCGCGCAGGGTCTTCTTGGGGGCAACGTTTGCCTTCTTGAAGTGACCTGCAGCTGCCTTGTTGACCTTCTTGGCGGAAACCTCGCCGAAGCCCAGCTGAACAGCCTGATAGCCATCGCTCTCGACAGTCTTCTTCTGCACGACGGTGCAGGGGCCTGCCTCGATGACGGTGACGGGGATAACCTTGCCGCTCTCATCGAACAGCTGGGTCATACCGACTTTCTTGCCGATAATGCCTTTAACCATTTTCTTTTCCTCCTGTAAAGGTTATTGGTTGGCAGCGCACGTCACTGCCAACATGACCCCTCGGGAAACGAGGGCATCGAATTTGATCGAGTGTCTTTTACAGCTTGATCTCGATGTCCACGCCAGCGGGGAGCTGGAGGCTCATCAGAGCCTCGACCGTCTTGTTGGACGGCTTCAGAATGTCGATCAGACGCTTATGAGTGCGGCTCTCGAACTGCTCGCGGCTATCCTTGTACTTGTGGGTAGCGCGCAGAACGGTAACGATCTCACGATCGGTGGGCAGGGGGATGGGGCCGGACACGCGTGCACCGGTGTGCTTTGCGGTCTCCACGATCTTCTCTGCTGCGGCATCGATCAGCTGAGCATCATAGCTCTGCAGACGGATTCTGATTTTCTCTTTGACTGCCATTGCTTACGCCTCCTGAAAAATTGTTTTGCCCTAGGCGAGCCGATAAATTGCTCTACACAGTTCCGGGTGTTCCTCGATTTGGCACTATAAAAACCGGTGAACCGCATGGCAGTTCTCCCGGAAACATATTAGCAAATCAAATCCGAACATTGGTTCCGCCCGTTTCGCAGAGGAGTAACTTCTCTGCCGAGGAACGTATTCCATCGCTGTCAGTAATTCTTTCGCCCGGTTCTAAGATCGGACATACTCCGCGGAAATAACCCATCGCAGCTATCGCCGGATGACAACCTCCCGCATCTACGCATATCGCTGGCCTGCACGACTTGTATCGCACAAGCCCTTTGCAGCCGAGAGATATTTTATCACATCTGCGTGCATTTGGCAAGTGTTTTTTCGAAAAAACGCAGATTTTCTTTTTTTATTTGCTCTGTTTCATCTCCCGGGATATTTTCTGTGCAGAATGCACAATCGGGTGGCAGCTTTTTCCCGTGGAAAACCCCGCTCAGGGGATAGAATGCCCGTTCTAACAGGTCGTTTTATAACTAAAAAACGCCCCCTTGCCCTGAGGGAAGGGCAAAAGAAGCTTTCGATATACTCCCTGCTGCGGCACTGACCGCCATGGGAGGAAAACACCTTATATAATAAAAAGGTAGTGCCTCACAGGGTCAGCTGTGCGCCCATGCGGCGGACGGTCTCGCCGTCATCCCGTTCCTCGGGGGCATCGGTCACTTTGATTGGGCCACATCGGTGGAGACGGCGCTGACGGCGGCTTCCTGTGCCATGGTGCAGCGGATGCAGGCGCAGTCGGAGATGTGGAGCTTTTCCACGATTTCCTCCGCCGTCAGCGCCTTGTCCAGCGTCACGAGGGCGCAGTCGGTGCAGGAAATGCCGTCGGCATCCAGATTCAGCATCTCAGAAGTGATGCGCACCATCGGCATATCATTCACGAGTCTGCCTTTCAGCACGCGCAGCTCCTTGTAGTCCGTATCGGAGATGGCATAGAATGCATCTTCTGCCGCAGCGTGATGGTCACATCGCGCGACGTGAGATACTCCTACTTTCCCATGTGATGCTTCCGGCACGTCTCAGCCGGGATGTTCACGTCGCCGGTGACATAGAGCTTGCAGCCATAGCGGCGAAGGGCGGCAGGGGTCAGCTTCAGGTCATCGTCCACAAAAGCCGCGCCCTCGGGCAGGATGACGAGTTCGGTGTTCTCAGTGAAGAGCGGCACCAGCTTCTCGGCCAGCGGCTCCGCAATCACGGCTTTCGACGCCGCGAACCGTGTACCCTTTGCGGCCAGCGCGTCCGCATTCAGCTTTGCATCGACGGCAACGAACTGCTTCTCCGTCCAGTAAAGGCGGTCCTGCGCCCGGATGAGGAAGCTCTTGTCCAGCTTGACGGTGCCGTTCAGCACAACGGCCTCGTCGGGGTAAATGCTCAGCTTGCCGTTGACCATCGCCTTTTCGTTGACCACTGCCGTCAGTGACTCAGGGCAGACGGCCTTACCGTTGATGATGATTTTATTATAACTGCGCAGGGTGTCGGCGGCATCGGCGGCGATGGTCAGCTTGCCGTTCACCATGAGAATGGTGTCCTTTTCCGGTTTGTGGGCGGCGGACAGGCTCGACTTGCCATTCACAATGCTGACCACCGTATCCTCACCGCAGGACTGGGAAACCGCCGCCTCCATCTCCACCGGATACTTTGCCAGCAGAGCCTCGACCCGGGGCGTAGTCAGCACCAGCGCAGCCTGGAGCTTGATGTCCTCATAGCTTGCAAACGTCTCTTCGCTGACCTTCCGCAGGTCGAGGACGGCGGCGGTCACATTCAGGTTCTTCTTCATCGTTCATTCCTCCAAAAGTTCGTCTTTCAGTTTCGTGCGTATCTTGAGCAGGCGGGTGCGGACGGTCCCGGGCGGGAGTTTCAGCATCTCGCCCAGCTCGCTGGCGTTGTACCCTCGGTGTACCGTAGCTCAACAGCATCCTGTCGGTCAGGCGTCAGGGTACCCATCAGGCTCTCGAGGTCGCTCAGTCCGACAGCGGCGGATGCCGTTTCGTCGGCGGGCTCTTCGTCCCCGTCGGGCAGCAGGGCTTCCATCAGCTCCCGCTCCTTGGCCGCGCGGCGCACTTGGTCGCAGTAGAGGTTCCTGGCCGTGGCAAACAGCCATGCCTTGCACTGCCGGGCGTTGAAGCTCTCGATGAGGCTGCGGTTCATCAGCGCCTTGAGGAAAACTTCCTGCGTCAGGTCCTCAGCGCGGCTCTCGTCGCGGCAGAGCTTCGCACAGAAATGTTCCAGCTTGTCCCAGAACTCTTCGTACATCTCATCCCACATGGGGTGTCTCCTCTCCTTTCTGCATCGTGCCGGGTTCTGTCTGTAAGACGAACGGGAAGCTCAAAGTGTTCTTGCTTTTTGAAAAAGCCGCCATGCAGATGCACAGCGGCTCCGATCGGGTCATTTTTTCGCGTTTGCTTTCAGCTCATCCAGAAGCTTCTCTCTCGGAGTGACGTAGACGGTGGTGTACACCTCGTAGAGCACCATGCCGGGCTTTGCGCCGTTGGCTTTCCAGATGTTCTTCACCTCGGTGGTGTCCACGGCCACCTTGGCGGCGGCACCGGCCTTGAAGGTGCTGGAATACACGACAGCCAGCTCTGCGGCCTCCTGCTTGGTGGTGTCGGGGATGTCCTCGCCCCGGCTCATGACCACGACGTGGCTGCCGGGGGCCTTCTGAACATGGAACCACAGATCCTTGCCCCGGGCGGTGTGGAGGGTGAGCCTGTCGTTCTGGGCGTTGTTGCGGCCTACCAGGATCTCGAAGCCGTCGCCGGACGTGAAGCGGAGGAAATCGGCGGGCTTCTGGCGCTTGTCGCGCTGTTTGTAGTATTTCAGATAGCCCTGGCTCTTGAGCTCGGCGCGTATCTCGTTCAGCGCCGCCTCGCCGGAAGCCGTCTCCACCTCGTAGAGCACCGTTTCCAGATAGGCGATCTCCTTCTCGCCCTCGGCCAGCAGGTTCACCAGCATCCGGGCTGCAGTCTGCTTCTTCTTGTAGTTCTTGAAGAAGTTCTGGGCGTTCTGGCTGGGACTGAACCGCAGATCCAGCGGGATCGTGACCTCTTTGCCCTCATCGTACCAGTTCGGCACAGTGATGCTCTTCATGCCTTTTCGGTGAGGTAGAGGTTGGCCGACAGCAGTTCGCCGTAGAGGCGGAGCTTATCGCTCTTGCCGCTGGCGGCAAGCTCTTCCTGACGGGCCGCCTGCTTGCGGACAGCGCGCTCGTACATATTGTGGACGGCCTTGTGGAGTTCCTTGCTCTTGGTGCGCAGGCGCTCGGCGCGGTCTTTCTCGGCGTAATAGTTCCAGCATCGCGTTGAAGGAAGGCCACTCCTTGATGCGGTATTTCTCGCCATACTGCCGGGGGCGGAAGAAGGTGTACTCCACCGGCTTGCGTCCGGAGCGGTGACGCTGCAGG
>ENA-OQKM01000012-OQKM01000012.1-human-gut-metagenome-genome-assembly--contig:-NODE-12-length-13776-cov-0.962195_pt1 | contig 13776 bp, 21 predicted proteins | sample MGYA00242781_ERZ504804 | MGnify/ENA primary metagenome ERZ504804 (study PRJEB26092, sample SAMD00036370) | human gut metagenome | host: Homo sapiens | study: EMG produced TPA metagenomics assembly of... | reverse complement strand
TCTCAACAAGTTCGACAGCATACAGAACCTCTTGGGACTGACCGACAAGGAGCGTTCGCAGATATTGTCTATCAACATGGCGAACCACCCCGGACGGAAGTACAAGGAAGTTTTCTTCTCGCTGGGCGGCACACAATCGGCGTATATGCCACGGAAGTTTTCATTGGAAGAATATTACGTGCGCCCGTAAAGGGAATTTGACGAATGTCGCTTTGGCAAGCGACTGGGCAAGTGTTTAAATGCCCATTAACAACCGCTAACCGGAGGGAAACCCATAAGGGAACATAGCACGTTGGTAAAGCCATAAGTCAGCCAACTGTCAGGCTGCGACCGAATGGCAAGTTAAGATGACAGATATGAGGATAAAGCCTGTATTGGTTGAACGATAGTCTGAGCAGTCATATCCTTGGGCAATGACGGAAGACAGTTGAATAATTCTTTGGAATTATGCCGTCATGTTGCGGTACTACACTGATGAGTGGTAGCAGGAGTAGCATAAACTTACCGCAAGGCAACTACCATAAGTAGTAAAGGACGAAAGTCGTATCCGACAATCTGTCAAGCCAATAGTCGTCAAATTTCTAAACGGGGATTGCCTAAACCGGAAAGCCTGTTGTACGGCTATGGGGTCTGCCCCTGAATATCCGGCAGGGCAACGGAGCTTCCATAGTAGTCTGAGCAGGGTAACGCCCTGTACATGGCGAAGGGAAGCAGCTAATTAAGTTTAACAATTTAAAGGAAAATGTGAGAGACATGAGAAATCCAGAAAATGTGTTGAACAGTCTGAGTAAACACAGCGGTAACTTGAACTATAAGTTTGAGCGGCTGTATAGAGTGCTGTTTAACGAGGGAATGTTTTATGTAGCCTATCAGAATATTTATAGCAAGACAGGCAACATGACGGCAGGAGTTGATGGTAAAACCATTGACGGAATGAGCATTGACCGAGTTGAACAACTGATTGGCAGTCTTAAAAATGAGACTTATCAGCCTAATCCGTCCAAAAGGACGTACATACCTAAGAAAAACGGGAAAAAACGTCCGCTTGGCATACCCTCTTTTAATGATAAGATGGTACAGGAAGTAGTTAGAATGATACTTGAAGCAATCTATGAAGGTAGTTTGAACATACTTCACATGGGTTCCGTCCCAAACGAAGTTGTCATACCGCTCTTATAGACATACAAAAGACATTCACTGCCGTGAAATGGTTTATCGAAGGCGATATTAAAGGATTCTTCGACAATATCAATCATAACGTACTGATTAATATTCTTCGGGAACGTATCGCTGACGAGAGATTTTTGCGGCTTATCAGAAAATTCCTGAATGCCGGATATGTGGAAGACTGGGTATTTCATAGAACGTACAGTGGAACTCCGCAAGGCGGGATTATCAGCCCAATACTGGCTAACATCTACCTTGACAAGTTCGACAAGTACATCAAGGAATACATCAATCGGTTCAATAAAGGGGTAACGAGAAAAGGCGACGCTCGATACAAGCTCTACGAACAGCGGAGATACCGACTGGCAAAGAAACTAAAGAATGAGAAAGATGTAAAGGTAAGGGAACTGATGACCGCCGAAATTAAGCGGCTACGAGAAGAACGGAACAACTATCCGGCACGTAATGAAATGGACAGCAGTATCAAACGGTTAAAATACGTGAGATACGCAGATGATTTTCTGATTGGAATTACCGGTAGTCTTGAAGACTGCAAAACAGTAAAAGAGAATATTAAGAATTATTTGAATGAAGCTCTTAAACTGGAACTGTCAGACGAAAAGACACTGATAACCAATGCGCAGAAACCAGCGAAATTTCTCGGATATGACGTATTTATACGTAGGTGTAACGATTTACGTAAGGATAAGTTCGGTAAAACGGTTCGTGCATTCGGACACAAGCCTGTATTGTACCTGAATTTTGAAACGATGCGGAAGAAACTCTTTGATTATAAAGCCGCAAGAATTGCGATCGTCAATGGCAAAGAGGTTTGGAAATCCATCGTCAGAACGTACATGCTGAACTTGGATGACTTGGAAATAGTCAGTCAGTTCAATGCCGAAATCCGGGGGTTCTACAACTACTACTCAATAGCCAATAATAGCTACGTCATCAATTCTTTCTATCACATTATGTCATACAGTATGTACAAGGTATTTGCAAGCAAATACAAATCATCTGTAAAGAAAATACTTCTGAAATATAAAAAGAACAAGGTTTTCCAAGTGGCATATGAAAATAGCAAGGGGAAGACACTTTACCAAGCATTCTATCATGATGGTTTCAAACGCAAAAAGGTTGCAGGCAATATTTACTGTGACACTATCCCACGGACAATTTCCATAACAGGTGGACGTAACAGCCTTATGGAAAGGTTGAAACTCCAAGTCTGCGAATTATGCGGCGCCACCGATAAACTCGAAATGCATCACGTTCGCAAACTTAAAGACCTGAAAGGTAAATCCGACTGGGAAAAGAAAATGATAGCTCGAAGACGAAAAACTTTGGCTGTCTGCTCAAAGTGTCATGCAAAAATAGACCCCGACCGAAGAATCAGACTGAATTAATTAGTGGAGAGCCGGATACAGGGAGACTTGTAAGTCCGGTTCGGAGGCGAGTACTCGGAAACCTATTATAGAAATATGACAAGGCGCTGGGTGCTTAGCCTACACGTACACGACCGAGGAAAGCGAGAAAATGGAACTGTTCGCACTTGCCGACAAGCTGGGCGGCAACCTTGAACTGGCTATCAAGCGGCTTGCAGAAAGCAAAAGAATCCCAATCATCAACAACTTAAAAATTAGGAACATGAAATGGATTGACAATCTGATATACACGCTATTGTCCGCCTGCCTGCTGGCGGGCTGCGAGGACAGCGGAAGCAAGGAGCTGGAAAGGATGCAGGGCTATTGGGTACACGTCAGGGGGACACCCGGCTTTCACACTCTCGGAAACGGGCGGCAGATACACCGTCACCCGGAAAGCGAATGTCAGGGGCAGAATACTGGAAACGGCTTACCCGGTAACAGAACGGAACGGCTGCCTGTTCATCGAAACGGGCTTCCGCATACAGTTCACCTATGACAAAAAGACCGACCGGATAACGCTCATGCCCGGCGGCGAATACAAACGAGTTACAAACCCTGAAAACAAAAGATAATGAAAAGAACAATTCTCCTTATGGCGGTATGCCTTTGCTTCATCAGCAAGGCATCCGCACAGTGGGTGGTGTCAGACCCCGGCAACTTGGCGCAGGGCATCATCAACACCACCAAGCAGATAGTGCAGACTTCCACCACAGCCAAAACACGCTGGACGGCTTCATGGAAGCGCAGAAGATTTTCCAGCAGGGTAAAAAATATTACGATGCGCTCAAAGCGGTACACGATGTTGTCAAGGGCGGCATCAAGGTGAAGAAGTCCATTGAGCTGGTGGCGGAAATATCCGAAATCTACGTGCGAAACTATCAGAACATGCTGGCAGACCCGAACTACACGCCGGATGAACTCACCGCCATTTCAGCCGGGTACGCCAAGCTGCTCTCCGAAAGTGCGGACGTGTTGCAGGACTTGAAGAATGTAGTGAACGTGACGGGCATGTCGCTGACGGATGCCGAAAGGCTGGCGGTAATCAACAACGCCTATAAAAGCCTGCTCAACTACCGCAACCTCGTGAACTACTACACCCGAAAGAACATATCCGTGTCCTACCTGCGGGCGAAGAAGAAGAACGACACCGACCGGGTGCTGGCTCTCTACGGCTCGGCGGATGAACGCTACTGGTAACATATAAATCGGTATGCCTATGTTATTAGCAGCGGTGGATTTTGACAACCTGCACCAAGTGTTGCGGGTGCTGTACGATGAAATGATGCCCTTGTGCAGCAACATGACGGGGGTAGCCAAAGGGATAGCCGGGCTGGGAGCTTTGTTCTATGTAGCCGCCAAAGTGTGGCAGTCGCTCGCAAGGGCGGAAGCCATAGACGTGTACCCGCTCCTGCGTCCCTTTGCGCTGGGGCTGTGCATCATGTTCTTTCCCACGTTCGTGCTGGGGACTATCAACACGGTATTGTCGCCAGTGGTGAAAGGGTGCAACCAGCTTATGGAAACGCAGACTTTCGACATGAACGAGTACCGGGCGCAGAAAGACCGACTGGAATATGAAGCCTGATGCGAAGCCCCGAAACGGCTTACCTCGCATCGGACGAGGAATTTGACCGACAACTGGAAGAACTGGGCTGGTCGCCCTCCGACATGGTGACCATGACGGGCATGTACATGGACAGGACGGCTTATAATATAAAGAAGTCCGTCCGGGACTGGTTCAGGGAGTTATTGGAAATGCTCTTTCAGGCGGCGGGGCTGATTATAGACACGCTGCGCACGTTCTTCCTAATCGTGTTAAGCATACTGGGTCCGCTGGCGTTTGCGATTTCCGTCTATGACGGTTTCCAAAGCACGCTGACCCAGTGGATTTCACGCTATATATCCATTTACCTGTGGCTACCCGTGTCGGACTTGTTCAGCAGCGTGCTGGCACGCATACAAACCCTGATGCTACAAAAAGACATCGAGCAGCTTTCAGACCCGAATTTCATTCCTGACGGGAGCAGCACCGTGTATGTAATCTTTATGATTATCGGCATCGTGGGCTACTTCACCATTCCAACGGTGGCAAGCTGGATAGTGTCGGCTGGCGGTACGTCTGCCTATAACCGCAACGTGGCACGGGCTGGGTCAATCGCCGGGGCGGCGGTCGGTGCGGCAAGCGGGAAAGTAACCGGGAAACTACTCAAATAACCAACATCAAAATTTAGTATATGGAATTTAAGTCATTAACGAACATCGAAACGAGTTTCCGGCAAATCCGGCTCTTTGCGCTGGTATTCATCTGCCTGTGCGCACTGGTGACGGGCTTTACCGTGTGGAATTCGTACAGCTTCGCCGAAAAGCAGCGGCAGAAGATATACGTCCTCGACAACGGCAAAAGCCTGATGCTGGCACTCTCGCAGGACATGGCGCAGAACAGACCCGTGGAAGCCAAGTCGCACGTGCGGCGTTTCCACGAACTTTTCTTCACCTTATCACCCGAAAAGGGGGCTATCGAAAGCAACATCAAACGCTCGTTGTTTCTCGCCGACAAGACCGCTTTCAACTATTACAAGGACTTGGCGGAAAAGGGGTACTACAACCGGGTGATTTCCGGAAACGTCACGCAGACGGTGGAGATTGACAGCGTGAAGTGCGACTTCGACCAGTACCCCTACAAGGTGAACACGTATGCCCGCCAGTTGATTGTCCGGGAAAGCAGCCTGACGGTGCGAAGCCTTGTGACCTCGTGCCGCCTGCTCAACGCCACACGGAGCGACAACAACCCGCACGGCTTCATCATCGAAGCGTTCACCATTACCGAAAACAAGGATTTACAAACCGTCAAGAGATAGCCTTATGGAAAGAAAACGAAATTATATCGAAAAGGTGCGGACTGGGCGGACGACCGCCTGCGCCGGATGTGCGGACGGATTACGCCGGGCAAAAGGCTGGCGGTTATCCTCCTGATGTTCTTCTTTTTCGGCGGCTTGTCTATCTACATCACCGTTTCATCAATCTACAATATTGGGAAACGGGACGGGCAAAGGCTGCAAATAGAACACATCAGACAACTGCCGTTGCACGGCAATGACACAACCAAAAGTATCAACCCGTTAAACAGACCGCAATATGGAAGAAGTACAGAAGAATGAGAACGGCACGACCGTACCGCAGGCGGACGGGAAGCCGAAAAAGGAAGATAAACCAAACGGGAACTTACCCCGCAGCAGGTGCAGCAGCGCAGGAAAATGATAGTCTTCCCGCTGATGTTCCTTGCCTTTGCAGGTGCATGTACCTGATATTCGCACCCTCCGGCAAAGAGGACGTGAATGTGGAAAGCGTGGGCGGCTTCAATGCGACATACCCCTGCCCGCAGAGGACGGATTATAGCCGACAAGCAAAGGCTTACGAAGCAGGCGGTGGACAAGCCGCAAACAGCAGGACAAGATACAATCCTTGCAGGACTTCGGTTTCACGCTGGACGATGATACGGAAGAACCACAAGAGGAAATCAATCTGATGCCGGAAGAAGATCCGAAGCCACAAAGGGGCGGCGGTGCTTCTTCACGGGCGGCTTACCGGGACATCAACCGCCAGTTAAGCACGTTCTACGAAACGCCCCCTGTGGACGAGGAAAAAGAGGAATTGAAACGGCAGGTGGCGGAACTGACCGACCGACTGAAACAGCAGCAGAACGCCACGCTACGGCTGACGACCAAATGGCACTCTTGGAAAAGTCCTACGAGCTGGCGGCAAAGTACATGAACGGGCAGGACGGACAAAGGGGACAGATTGCCCAAATACCGACAGCCGGGCAGAACGGCGGCGGTATCGGCACTCCGGCTATTCCGGTGCAGGCTATCCGGGAAACGACCGTTTCGGGATTGCAGCAGCCCATGAGCGATGCCGACTTCATCCGGCTTACAGCCAGCCACGAAACTACGGCTTCAACACGGCGGTAGGCACGGGGTACGCTATGGGAAAGAACACGGTAGCCGCCTGCATACACCAAGACCAAACGCTGGTGGACGGGCAGGCGGTGAAACTACGGCTGCTCGAACCCATGCAGGCGGGAAATATCGTTGTGCCGAAGAATACCCTTGTGGCGGGAACGGCAAAGGTGCAGGGCGAACGGCTCGACATACTGGTGTCCTCGATTGAGTACGCTGGCAACATCATCCCGGTGGAACTCGCCGTGTTCGACACGGACGGGCAAAAGGGGCTTTCCGTACCGTCCTCTATGGAGCAGGAAGCGTTCAACGAAGCTATGGCGAATATCGGAAGCGGGCTGGGTACAAGCATTTCCTTTGCCCAAAGTGCCGGGCAGCAGGTGGCTATGGACGTGACAAGGGGATTGCTGCAAGGAACGTCCGGCTACCTCGCCAAGAAGTTCCGAACCGTGAAAGTGAAGCTGAAAGCAGGCTATAAAGTCATGCTTTACGCCAAACAACAATAACCATTTTATCAACCGTTAAAATTTCAATTGACAATGAAACAGATTTTTGGATTGTTCGCCCTCTTGCTGGGCGTGTGTGCGGCAAACGCACAAACCGCTGACACCGTGAAGTATGCGGCTGGCAACGACTTGTACCGGGGGATTACCCGGAAACTCCCGTACCGCCAAATGGTTACGCCCTACGGCGTGGAAGTGACCTTTGCCAAGACGGTGCATATCATCTTCCCCGCCGCCGTCCGCTATGTCGATTTGGGAAGCAACCATATCATAGCGGGTAAGGCGGACGGTGCGGAGAACGTTATCCGGGTGAAAGCCACGACAGAGGGTTTTCCGGGCGAAACGAACTTTTCCGTCATTTGCGAGGACGGCAGTTTCTTTTCGTTCAACGCCAAGTACGCCCGTGAACCGGAAATGCTCAACATCGAAATGAAGGACTTCTTGGAGAATGAAGATACGTCCGACTTCTCGCATACCCGGATGAACATCTATTTCCGGGAACTGGGGAATGAAAGCCCGCTATTGGTGAAACTGATAATGCAGAGCATCTACAAGAACAATGACCGGAAAGTGCGCCACTTGGGTAGCAAGCGTTTCGGCATACAGTTCTTAATCAAGGGGATTTACACCTATAACGGGATGCTCTATGTACACACGCAGACAAAGAACAGTTCCAACGTGCCTTTCGATACCGACTTCATCAAGTTTAAGATAACCGATAAGAAAGTACCCAAGCGCACGGCTATTCAGGAAACGGTGCTGGATGCGGTACGTAGCTACAACGAGGTGATAGAGATTGCAGGAAAAAGTACCGTGCGCACGGTGTACGCCCTGCCGAAGTTCACCATTCCTGACGACAAGCTGCTGGTCGTGGAACTCTACGAGAAGAACGGCGGGCGGCATCAGACCATACGGGTGGAAAACGCCGACATCGTGAACGCAGAAGTGATTGACGAACTAAAAATCAAATAGGGAATGAAAAGACACATCTTTATAATGATGCTCTTTGCGCTGTGCCTGACCTCGTTTCAGGCACATGCGCAAAGATACCTGCCGGGCATGAAAGGCTTGCAAGTCACGGCGGGCATGGCGGACGGGGTGCATTGGAACTCCGACACGGATTTTGCCTACCACATCGGGGCGGCGTACAGCGTTTACACCAAGAACGCCAACCGCTGGGTGATTGGCGGCGAATACCTGCACAAGAAGTATGACTACAAGGATATGAGAATACCCGTAGAACAGTTCACCGCAGAGGGCGGCTATTACCTGAAATTCCTATCGGACAGACGAAAGACCTTTTTCCTTTCATTGGGCTTGTCGCTCTCGCCGGGTACGAAACAAGCAACCGAAGCGAAAAGCTGCTGCCGGACGGCTCTACCTTGCTGGATAAGGACTGCTTCATTTACGGCGGTGCGCTGACGCTGGAGCTGGAAGCCTACCTGACTGACCGGGTGGCTCTGCTACTGAACGCAAGGGAACGGGCGTTGTTCGGCTCGGACATAGGCAAGTTCCACACGCAGGTATCTTTGGGACTGAAATTCATTATCAACTGACCGCTATATAATAATGTATATGAAGAATGTAATGTATAAAATCATCATGGGCTGCTACATCGTGGCCGCCCTCGTGCTTGTCACCGCCTGTAATGACAACTTGGATATTCAGCAGGCGTACCCGTTCAGCATCGAAACACTGCCAGTACCCAAAAGGCTGAAAGTCGGGGAAACCGCCGAAATACGCTGCCGACTGGTGCGTGGCGGCTATTACCAGCCGACTACCTATCAGATACGGTATTTCCAGCCGGACGGCAAAGGAAAGCTGGAAATGGATAACGGCACGGTGTTCCTGCCCAATGACCTCTACCCGCTGGAGAAAGAAACGTTCTGGCTCTACTACACCTCGGCATCGACCGACCAGCAGACGATTGACATTTATATCATCGACAGCTTCGGGCAGATGCAGCAACTTACACTATCATTCAATAATGACAGCAGCGAAGAAGGAACGGAAACAATAACCCCCTAATAATAAAACGACATGGTAAAAATAGAATTGGATATAGAAGGCATCTCGTGGTACATAGAAACCACGTTGGAAACAGATACAGTTCCGGCAGTAGGTGACATCATCATTGTGGACAAGGACTGTATTTCCGAACGTGACAGTGCTGAATTATGGAAAACGCCGTCCAATCAGGTTTTCAAATGGGCGGACGAAGAAGACGATGCGCCCGTAATGGTATGGTTCGATTGCGACACGGAAATGCTTGTCAATAAACGGACATGGAAATATGACATCGAGGAAGAAGAAACCGTGTGCATACTTGGTGTAAAATTTTTTCACTATGAGGATTTATAGTTGCGACAGCCGTTTTTATCATCCTCTTGGGAAACCGGGTATGGAATGATACGCAAAGCGTAAATATCGGGCAGACAGCCCGCCGGGAAGCATCGGCGGGCTGTTTCCATGATAGGGAAAACGAAAGGCTTCTTTGTTACTTTCTTCACCCGCTGGCAGGCTCACGGAAGAAAGTAACGGCGGCAAGCAGCCGCCGTTTTCTATCAACTGGTTTTAAGGCTCTTTATGGACGTGTATTTCTCTAACCACACCTTTACCTGCTCCATGTTATATTCGCCCGTGATGATTGCCGTATGGTCGTCTATAGCTACAAACCGGACACTTTCATAGCTGTTTACCCAGCCTTGCAGGGAACAGACACCCCACGTTGCAACATCTTCAAAAACACTGCGGTCTATCCGGCTGATTGGTTCGCCGAAAACTACCGTCATTATCTGAAAGTCCGGTTTATCCTCCAACAGTTGCAAATGGTGCAGCGTGCCGAACTCGTCTATTTTGCGCCCCCACGCCCACACATCATTATACAAATCATCGCCCCACTGGTGCGGGTGGTCGAAACGGACTTTTACCTCTATGGTGTGTTCGTTTTCTTCTGTGTCCTCGATAACGCCCGTTACCATTAAGCCCGTAAAAATGCACTCGCAACGCCTGCCGATAAGCTCCTTGTTTACTTCTGTTGTTTTCATGTCCCTAAAATTTACTTGTTTATTACTCCGTTCTTCTTCGCTACCCATTCGTCACGCCTGCGGCGGCACTCGTCCAGCGTTTTGGCTACCGTGCTGAAAAGTTCGCCGTCCGTGTGGCGGTAGTCATATTGATAATAAATTTGTCCCCTGAAAGCCCCTAAACGGCATTTCACGAACTTTTCTTCTCCCGGTGTTTGGGTGATGCTTACCCCGTTTTTGTTAAGTGACTGCATGATGTCTTATTTTTTATGGTTATAAACTTGGTTGTTTTAAGCGGGCAGGGCTTTGACACCCCGCCCGGATTGGTTGTTATGCCGCACGGAACACAAAACCGTCATCAAACCAGTAATCGCACATAAAAAGGTCACGGGCGAACTTTTCATAATCGAAATAGGTCTTTGCGAACTCCGGCAGGTCGTAGCATTCCTCGATAATTTCATAGGCGAAATCTTCTTCATCGTCATATTGACCCAGATACTCGTCCCGGAAATCACGTACAAGGTCGTCCGCATCTTCCTCGCCCAAATCATGGCTTTTATAGTTGCACCACACGAAAAAGGCTTCCTGCTCGGTGTCGCTCAAATCCTCCACCGCATCACGCAGGGCGAAGAAGTTTTCAGAAATCCAGCTTTCGTCGATTAAGCCCTCCGGCACGTTCTCCCAGTCCTGAAACATGTATTCCGCATCTTCCTCGTCCTTGTGAAGTTCCCGGCAGGCTTCATAAAATTCTTCCTTGTCCGAATAGTCCGAAAGGTCGAGCCATGCGCCGGACAATGAACCGTTGTTGTACTTGGCATAAGTGCCTACATAAACTTTTGCTTCCGATAATACCTTTGCTTCCATATTTGCTGTAATTTTTTAAGTTTTTAATTTTATGCGGATTTGAGAGGTGAGGGAGCCCAAAGTTTCACTGAACTTTTTTCCTGTTTCCCGTAAATCCGTACTTTTTTTTTATGCGTCTTCCGGTCGGGTCGGTCGTTTTCGTTTCACATAGGCGTAAAAGGGTAGTGTTTAGAGTTTGCAAGGTTTTGGGCAAAAAATACCTCGCAAGGCAGGGAAGATTTTTTCGCCAAACCGGAACGGCTCGACCTTGCAAAATCGTGAAGAACACGTAACTACCTTTGCCTATTGAAATGATTAAAACGACTGTCCCGGCTGGGGGACTGCGTAAGAGGAAGATTTACAAATAGGGAAACTGGGGAAAAGTGCCTGTTCTTCTTCATCTTTAGGGAACACTCCATGCGGGCGGGAAAGGCAAGGGTATGGCAAGTTTACCTTGCAATACGCTTGTGCGGGTTTCCAACGGCTCTTTTCACGGAATACAGTCAGCCATGCCACGCACGGCTGGCGTTTCGGGGAATGTGCCAGTTGGAAAAGGATATAAAAAATGCGGGTAGTCGGTGGACTGCCCGCAAGGTGGAAGAATGTACAATGCTGGATATAGGTTATTAAGTGGAATTTCGTTACCGAAATCGTTACCTATTCGTTTTTGTCACGGTTATAGGTAACGAAACCTACCGGACGGCGTTCTTTCTGTTGTTTCGACTGGCTCAAAAGCTGGGTAAGGGCTTGGTATAGTTCGTTGAACTGCGCATCGGTGCTTACCTCCAGTTCCTCGATGCGCCTTGACAGTTCCTCGTAACCGATTGCCATTTGGCGCATGAGGACAAAAGCCGCATGATTGAAATGTTTACTTCTATGGCTACTTTGGAGCGGAGAACCGAAGAAAGCATGGCTACGCCCTGCTCGGTGAAAGCCATAGGCATAGCAACGCCGAAGTTGTAAGCAGGGGGTATCACATTTTGTGATACCCCTATGGATAACAGCAAGTTAGCTTCCTCTTGGGTGAGTACAAACATAAAATCACCCGGAAAACGCTCGATATTGCGCTTGACCGCCTGCTTCAAGGCTCGTGTTTCCACTTGGTAGAGTTCTGCCAAATGATAATCGAGCATCACCCGGCAACCTCTGACCTCAAAAATCTTGTTTTGGATAATCTGCAAATCCATAATCGTATATTTTAGGAGATTTAGCAATGTTGGAATAATAGTAAGGACTGGTCACAAATTGTGACCAGTTCCCAATAATCAAGATTACATGGCGACTTCCTTGTAAATCTTCTCGATGCCGACAAACTTCTTGTCAAGCCCCTGCATATCGCTGCCTATCTTGCTGTTGGTGATGCGGGCGTAGATTTGCGTAGTTTCTATGTTTGTGTGTCCCAGCATCTTGGACACCGTTTCAATGGGTACGCCCTTTGACAGCGTGGTGGTCGTGGCGAACGTGTGCCGGGCAAGGTGGAATGTCAGGTTCTTTTTAATACCGCATATATCGGCAATCTCTTTCAAGTAGGCGTTTAGCTTCTGATTGCTGATTACGGGAAGTATCTTCCCGTCCGGTAACTTGCCCTTGTACTTCTTCAAAATCATCTTGGGAATATCCAGCAGGGGGACATTCACGTCCGTATTCGTCTTTTGCCGCTTGGTGATTATCCAAAGGTTGCCGTCAAAGGACTTTTGGATATTCTCCTGCCGCAAGTTGCGACATCGCTGTAAGCCAAACCGCAGAAACAGGAAAAGACGAACAAGTCCCTGACGTGTTCCAGCCGCTCGGAAACCATTTTCTTTTTAAGGATGATTTTTATCTCGTCCTCTGTCAGATAACCCCTGTCCACTTTCTCCAGCCGGATTTTATAGCTGGCGAACGGGTCGCCCACCAGTATGCCGTTGTTACGGGCAATGATGATGATACGCTTGAAGAACTGCATGAACTTGGCGGTGGTGTTGTAGCCGCACTTGCAGGCGGTACGCAAATACAACTCAAAATCGGTAATGAACATCGGGCTTATCTCCTTTATGGATATGTCCGATACGTTGTACTTGCTTTGGATAAATTCAGCGAGGTGGCGGCGGGTCACTTCATACTTGCGGTAGGTCGCTATCGTCTTGGATATGCCTACAAGCTGCTTCACATCGTCATTGTGCTTTTGGAACAATGAAAGGATTGTTTCGTGGCTCTCGCTATGACCTAAAAACTCGTTTTTCACTTTCTCGGCGGTCACGTAATTGTCACGCCGCTGCATTTCGTGGTAAATGGTATTCAGGGAAGAACGTATGTCGTCCAAAAGGGCGTTTATCCTCCCGGCATCCCTGCCTTTGGCTTTGCCCGCAGTAATGCTCCAGTTGTCGGGCTGGATGCTCTGTTTCGTACTGAACTGGCAAAGTTTGCCGTCTATGGTGATGCGTGCCATAATCATAACCTCGCCGTTTTTCTTTTCAGAACCTTTCTTCAAATAAAAAAGAACCTTGAATGTCGATTTCATAACTCAAAATTTTTAGTTGCAAAATTAGTTTTTACCTCTCGTTTTCGAGTTATGCAGACTATGGACTAATATAGTCATTATCAGGTCATTTATGGACAAATCGTTACCGTTTTTGTCCGGCGGGGAATAGGTAACGATTTAGTAACGAAACTTTGTCTTTTACCGTACTTTTGAAGTCTTGGAAGCAGGACTTTCGGGCAATAAAAAAAGCCACAAATCATTGATTTGTAGCTTTTTGTCCGTTTGCTGACCATTTCTGTCCAGCACGTTCAGCGGAGAGACAGGCTCTCGAACTTATACTTTCACAGAATCTCATAAAACCGCAAACAACTGATAATCAAGTGCAAATTACAA
>ENA-OQKM01000010-OQKM01000010.1-human-gut-metagenome-genome-assembly--contig:-NODE-10-length-14260-cov-1.653577_pt1 | contig 14260 bp, 17 predicted proteins | sample MGYA00242781_ERZ504804 | MGnify/ENA primary metagenome ERZ504804 (study PRJEB26092, sample SAMD00036370) | human gut metagenome | host: Homo sapiens | study: EMG produced TPA metagenomics assembly of... | reverse complement strand
GTCCTTGATTTTTCCGTAAGGAGAGAGGATGCCGTTTATTTTTGCTATGAGCTGTGGGAAAACGGTGATGTCTCCTGCCAATCTTTTCAGACAAGGTAGGGGGAAGCGCCCTCTTCCTCATCATCGTCGCTTTTCTGTAGGAAACGTACAATATCACGTATGGTTTCCAGTGAACGGCGCAGGTCAAAGAGCTCTTGTTCATCTAGATACATGCCTTCCACACGTATGCGTTTCAGTGACGGGCGTACATCAAAAAAGTATTGTGCCGGGAAGTTGTCTTCTTCTTGGAGTATGCGTACAAATTCAGTGACTTGGTCCAAACGCTCCTCCACCTCTCCAAAGTGGTCGGAGAATGCCATGTCTATCACCCGTTCTTCGCCAAGTGTACTGAGGCATTTTTCTTTCAGCAATTGGCGTATTTGGTCGAAACCTATTTTCTGTTCAAAGTTCTGCGGATATATCATGGTGCAAAAGTACTATTAATTCATGAAAAAGAGAAAGGAAGTTTGCAGAATTAAAAATGATTTGTACCTTTGCACCGCTTTAAGAAAAAAGCACTTCTCGAAAAGGAAGTTTTTAGGAGAGGTGGCAGAGTGGTCGATTGCGGCGGTCTTGAAAACCGTTGTGCTGCGAGGCACCCGGGGTTCGAATCCCTGTCTCTCCGCAATAAAGGGTGTAAATCAAGCATTTGCGAGATTTACACCCTTTTTTACACCCAAGAATGTAAAATTGGGTGTTTTTGTATTTTTTAAGATTCTTCAAAAGAATGTCAATTACAAAGCGATTGGTATTTCTATGGACTGGCAGAATGAACCTTTATGACGAAAAATATAGTTATTCAAAAAAATAAATATCTTAAATATGGAATTCATTTGCCAAATATGAAATTTCTATTCATATATTCCTCTTTTGTAATTCATTAGATATTGGGTAAAAGTCTTGCCTGTTTCTTTTTTGAAAAAACGCATGAGGTGACTGGGGTCGGAAAAGTGGAACTCGTCTGCCAGTTGGCTCACATTCAGATTGGAGAACAGTAGCTCATTTTTCAGCTCTTCCAAAAGACGTTGCTTGAGTAAGTGAATGGCTGATACACCAAATTGCGCCATGACAGAATTATTCAAGGTGATACGACTTACCCGAAGCATATCAGCATATTCTTGAACGCGCTGTGTCGTTCGGATATGTTTTTCGAGTAAGTCCTTGAATTTGAATGCGTAATTGTTTTTTGGCACTTCGACAGGTAGACGATAAGTTTGAGCGTATGCCCGGTTGATAATTACCAGTAGATAATAAAGCACTGACACAATGAGGTTGTAAGTGTCTACCACAGGATGTTGTAGTTCTTGTTTTATCTTTTTTAAGAGGCGCATATATTCCGTCAGCTCCTCCGGCTCGGCAAACAAGTAGGGCGGTGTATCAGTCTGATAATAATACAACAGCCGATATACGAAGAACTTGTCAGCAATGAACGTGCGCATAAAGTCTTCGCGGAAAATAAGAAAAGTGTAATCTAGTTCTACCTCGTTCACGTGCCATTCCTGTTGCTGGTGCGGCGACAAAAGCAGCACCATACCATCCCGTAACTCCACTTTTCGGAAGTTCAGCAACAAATATCCATTGGCACGACGAAAGAAATAGAAGCTGAAAAAATCTGTCTTAAACGCCTTATGCTCGGTCAAGACACCACAGATGTCCTTGCTTTCGCCTGTGTTAATGTAGAATCTACGCCACATTGCGTTTTATTGAACGGAACGCTTACAAGTCTTTCGGGATTGATTATAGCTTTCATCACTCTTGTTTTTTGCTTTTTGCAAATATACATCATTCTTTTATCAAAATGGCATATATTCCTGTTTTTAAGGCATAGAGACATTGGGATATCCTTTTCGAACTTTGTACCCGAAAAATAATACAAAACATAACATCATGAACGAAAAAGCAATTATTCGGTTGGTACGCAGTGCCACCTTGAAAATCAACTATGCAGGACATACCATTCTTATTGACCCCGTATTTGCCGACAAAGGAACCCTGCAATCAGCTCTCGGTGTATATAAGAATCCGAGGGTACATCTCGTAATGCTTATTAGCGACATTACTGAAGGTGTTGATATGGTACTGCTCACCCACAACCACATCGACCATTACGAACCAAGTGTAAAGCAGCATTTGCCGAAAGACATTCCTTTCTACACCCAGCCACAAGATAAGGCCGCCATCCTGAAAGATGGTTTCTCAAATGTAGAAGCGATTGAAGAGAGCATAACCTTAGGTCATCTGACCATCCACCGTGCTATTGGCCATCACGGTTTCGGTCAGATAGGCCAGATGATGGGACCTGTTTCGGGCTATGTGCTGATGTCCGAAGGGCTTCCGACTATTTATATCATGGGCGATTGCAAATGGGAAGAATGTACTCTTGCTACCGTGGAAAAGTATCGTCCTAATTATATTGTGGTGAACAGTGGCGGTGCGGTATTCCCCGAATTCTCTAAGACGGACGGTTGTATCATCCCCAATGAACAGGAAGTAATGGCGATGCTTGACACACTCCCCCCACACATCAAGCTGATTACCGTACACATGGATGCCATCGATCATTGCCAGACCACCCGTGCCATCCTTCGCAACGAAGCTCGCCATCACGGGACGGATATGAGCCGACTGATTATACCGGAAGACGGAGAAAGCATAACACTTAAATAACTGTATAAACAATCATTTCAAAATATTAGAAAGATGAAAAAGATTAGGAAAATCGCGGTAGAACAGAATTTCGCCGCGATCAGTGTCGGTAAGTTGAATGAACTGAATGAATACGAACTTCAGCTTGGCCCGGATGTGAAAATTCCCGGAAAAGTATTCTGCAGCACCGCTCTCGGAACTACGGGAAGCGAGTTTTCTTTCCAGTCATTCGCCCCGGGTACAGAAACCGGATTTCTGCATAGTCACAAGAGTCATGAGGAACTTTATTTTTTCCTCTCCGGTAAAGGTGAATTTCAAGTAGACGGAACAGTGTTCCCAGTGGAAGAAGGTAGCGTTGTCAGGGTATCTCCTGCAGGAAAACGAAGTGTCCGTAACAACGGAACGACTCCGCTCCTCATGCTCTGCATACAATATTGCAGCAATACATTCTCACAGGAGGATGCCACTGACGGAATCATACTGAAAGAACCGGTAAAATGGAAAGTCTCTCCGAAATGATTCTAAAAAGGAACTCTAAGCAGATGACTATCTGTATAAAATCCCTGATAAAGAATATGAACATAGTGGTAGGCTGCTCCATCGGGTGCAGCTACTGCTATGCCCGTAACAACTGCCGCCGTTTCCATATTACGGACGACTTCTCCGTACCGGAATATATGGTGCGAAAGCTGCGTATCATCGACACGCCCAAGCCTCACGTATGGCTGATGACCGGAATGAGCGATTTCTCCGATTGGAAGCCTGAATGGAATGCGGAAATATTCAGACGAATGAAAAGCAATCCGCAACACGCTTATATATTCCTTACGAAATGTCCGGACAAGATCAGTTTCTCTACAGATGACGAGAATGTATGGATGGGCGTGACCGTCACGCGCAATTCCGAAAAAAAGCGGCTAGACGATTTGAAAAGAAATATCAAGGCCAAGCACTACCATGTCACTTTCGAACCTATTTTCGATGAAATCGGCGATATAGATTTCGAGGGTATCGACTGGATTGTCATAGGTACGGAGACCGGACATCGGAAAGGCAAAGTGGATTCCCGTCCCGAATGGGTGCTTCACATTGCCGACCAAGCCCAAACACAGGGCGTCCCCGTGTTTATGAAAGAGGATTTGCTGCCTATAATGGGCGAAGAAAGGATGATTCAGGAACTGCCGGAACAATTTACAAAACGCTTACAATGAATACCGAAATAATCAAAGAAATAGACGTACAGAGCGTTATGACCAAATCCTCACTGCCGGTCGGAGGATATTCGGTCAACCCTTACGTGGGCTGCCCCCACGCCTGTAAGTATTGCTACGCATCGTTTATGAAACGATTCACCGGGCATACAGAACCGTGGGGTGCATTTCTGGACGTGAAGAACTGGAAACCGATAGCCAATCCGCACAAATATGACGGAGAGCGCATTGTGATAGGTTCCGTGACGGATGGTTACAACCCGTATGAGGAGCAATTTTGCCGTACCCACAGGCTGCTCGAAGAGCTGCGTGGGAGCAACGCCGAGATTATGATATGCACTAAGTCCGACCTTGTCCTGCGCGACCTCGACCTGTTGAAGCGTTTTCCCAAAGTAACGGTGTCATGGTCGGTCAATACGCTTGACGAGCGTTTTCGTACGGATATGGACAATGCCGTGAGCATAGAACGTCGTCTGAACGCAATGCGTCAGGTCTATGAGGCGGGCATCCGTACCGTGTGTTTTGTATCGCCCATATTCCCCGGAATAACCGATATGAAGGCGATTATCGAGAAAGTGAAAGGATATGCCGATTTGATATGGCTCGAAAACCTGAATCTGCGCGGGCAGTTCAAGGGAGGGATAATGACGTATATCCGTGAGAAGCATCCCGACCTCTTTCCGTTATACGAAGAAATATACAACAAAAAGAGGCTTGATTACTGGCAGGCATTGGAACAGGACATTTCCCAATACGCCAAGGCACAGGGGTTTCCATATAGAATAAATGATTTGCCTTACGGGCGCTCGGAAAAAGGCAAGCCGGTTATCGTAAATTATTTCTACCACGAAAAGATACGATTGACTAAATGAGGGAAAGATATTGACAATATGGTATATTAATAGTGAATAAGATATTCTTTTATTGCTTATTTTACTTTAGAATAGTTAGACAACTTAGATTTTGTACTATATATTACGATAGAAGTACAATCCATGATGAATTGTACTTCTCTATATTACATCCTGAATCCTCTGGATTTTTGTTCTTTCTGCACTGAGTTACGCAGATGCTGCTGTAACTTCTCCCATTGTTCTTTGAACCATTCGCTGATTGGCTGTTGGTTTATAGTCAGCATCAATTTATTCTTATCGATCGGGCTTCGTTCAATTTTGAAAATTACATTTTTTGTTTCAAATCTCTGTCTATATTCTTCGGAATTAGATTTTTCCACTACATCTGAGAGCTTCCTTTTTGTATAAAAGAGAATCAACCATCCCCTTGGTAAAACCAGTGACATAGCATAATTTTTCCATTCTCAGCATTTCTTTGAGTAATGGGAACCAGCATAATGCCTTTTCAAGTCAGGGTGTTTAGCGTGATATTTCTTTGTCTTTAGCTTCAATCTCTTTATTATGTATTCCTTGAAGATTGCGTATTTGTCTGCCGTGCTGTTCCTGCATTTGTTGCATCTGAATTTTTAATTCATCAGTAGCTTTGTCCCGGTTGGCAATCTCCTGATGTAGCTGCTCGATGTTATGTTCCAGTTCTTTCAACTTACCGCTTCCGAAAAGAGAACCTACGCTGCTGGTTATGGCAGTGGCTACATCGGTAGCTGCACTTTTGAGTTTGTCTGTACGTATCTCAGCTTTTACCTGTTTGAGTTCCTGTTCGGCAAGGCTTACCTGTTGCTCCTTGTGTCGCTTGGTTTCTTCTATACGTTGCAGTTCGGCTTTCTGCTTCTCAATGATGAAATCGTTTCGTTCCAGATGCTCTTTACCTGTGACAGCTTTTGTCTGCCCACGTTCCATTAGCAGAATATCGGAAGCAAGGGTCTGCATGGTTGCCATATCCTCGTCATTGAGCTTTCGGCTCTTCCCGGTTTCGTGTTCATCCAGTCGAATACGATATGAGCATGATAGTTCGGCTTGAACCATCTGCTTCCTATTTGGAAGCTCTCTTTGTCTTCCGCTTCCGGCTGACCGTTCAGCCAATGCCCTTCGTCTTTATGCAGGAAAATCTGTAGCGGAGTGATGCCCCAGCGTCTTTGGCACTCTTCACCGAATTTGCGTACATCAGCCAGTGTGGTGTCCGGTCTGATAAGCAATACTCCTTCACGGATGGGTGAGCATCCCGCCACCTTGATAATCTTTCCATTCTTTCCCTTGCGTTCCCTTTCCTTTTCCTGCATGGCACGTCCGGTCTTTTCCTTGACCATTTGCTTGATATTGTCATAATGAGTTCGCAGTTCGGGAGTGCCGAAGTCGGGATTTATCCACTGTTCGTTATCGGTGGAAAGTTCGGGAACGACATAGATTCTGGACTCCCCGATATTACGCATATACTCGGCAGTCCTTCGGTTGTGTGCCTCGCTCGATGCGATGTTGCAAGGCTTGATGTGTATGCTTGATTTTGTTGCCATAGCTTCTTTTCTTTGTTTACAATTAATTTACTTTGCTCGCTTTCGCAGAGGGGTTATTTTATGAATCTCGCTGCATTCGGCATAGGTCAAGCAAGTTTGCCTCTGCTCTCATTTGCACGAGATTTCTTAGGGGTAACCCATAAGCGGAGATTGCAAAGAGAGGGTCACTCTTTGCTCGGGGTTCTCAGGGGTGAAACGCCCTGAGTGGGTCATTAGGCAAAGCCCTAATCCCCTCGGGAGAGCCCACAACTACGAAAGCGGAGCGTGTAGTTATAGTGGGCTATAACCGGAAGCCGCTCTTCTTCTCCGGTGATTGGCTGCGCACCCCTTTGGCGGACTGGAGCTGCCTTTTTCTTTCAACCTGTTTCTGTAAGTATTCGTTCAAGTCCTTGCATCCGCTGTAAATCTGCGAAGCGTCCCGGATGTACCGGTCTCTGCCGTATTCCATGCGGATTTGCCGGAGTGCTTCCATTCCTGCATGGTCGTTGTCGAAAAAGCAGTGGATGCGTTCGTAATTGCCCAACGGATAGAGAGCCTTGTTCACATTCGATACGGAGTTCAATACAATATAGTCCTGCCCGTCCAATTCCGGATAATTTGGGCAGCTCTCTTGTCTCAATGTCAGAAAGGAAAGGTAGTCCATGAAACCCTCGAACACATAGCAGGCAGTCCTTGCTTTTCCCGACTGTCTGATGTGGGAGATTTCCTTGGGGGCGATGCAGCCCTTGAAATAGGGGTTACGAACCTCAAACCCACCCGAACCGTTAGGGAAGGCAATGGCAAAGTAACGCTTGCGTTGTGGGTGTAACGGGCTTCACTACATTCTCTTTTTGCCAGTTCCAGATTTATTCCTCTACCTTGTAAATAGGAAAGCAGGGCAGGAGACGATAGCGGTACTATCTCCAGCTGTTGGAAGCTCGGACCGAAAGAGTCCTGCTTGCCAAAAGAGAAAGATACCGGGTGTACATGCGGTGTCTGTTCCGCAATCCGCTCCAGCAGGTAAGGTACATGGTCGGTAGCATACAGGTGTGCAGCCAGTTCAATGATACCGCCCCCTTTCCCTAAACCGAAGTCGTACCACTGGTTGCGTTCGGTGTTCACTTTGAAGGAAGCCTCTGTTTCTTCCCTCAAGGGAGATTTGTACCAAAGGTTGATACCCTGCTGTTTGACGGGTGAATACCCCAGGCTGTGCAGGTAGTCAGCCAGATTGATTTGTTTTGCAGTCTCGATGTTCATAAGGAAATCGTTTTTAGTGAGTGCTTTGATTATTTCTCTTTTTGCCCGCAACTCTTAAAAGTATGCGGTCAGTACAATCACTTCACTAAACTCCTAATATATAGACCCCCGGAATAAAGTGAAGTGATTTGTCTGTTTCTGAAATCACTTCACTAAATTGTCGTATATATAGGATACGGGAATAAAGTGAAGCGATTTTCGGGATTGTCGGCTAATAGTGGTAATCGGGCTTGAAGGAATACTTCCTGCCGTTTTCCTGCACTATCATCCGTTTGTTGCGCAGCATGGTGATAAGCGCCACTGCATTCTGGTGATTCAGTCTAACCCCTTCTGCCAGATAAGTCCTGATTAAGGTGTCTTCCAGCTCCTTGTAGCCGTATTCCTCTTTCAGTGCAAAAGCGTCTTCCAGTGCGGCACGGTGCTGCGGTTCTGAAATATCCTTGTAAGGGTCAAACTTTTCCACCGAGGGTCTTCCCGGCTTCCTTGCTTCCGGCTTGTAGCCTTCCGCAAGTTCGGGCAGGCTCTGTCGTTGATGCAGAATGCAAAAGGCTCGAAATCCATCGCCCGGATGTGCATGGCGGAAACATGGCTGATGTCGCTGTTCCCCTTGTCCTTTTCCACCAGCAGGACTGTTTCCGCCTTGTTGTTCAGTTCCGTACCAATGTGCCCTCTTGCGTTCTCATCCCCCTTGTTCTGATGCAGTATCGTATGGATATGAATCTGCCTGTCGTCCGTCCACTGCATCAGCTTGGATATGATGCGGGTGGATTCACCGGGGCTGTTGATGTCGTACACCATATCCCGGATGCCGTCTATGATGACCAGCCCAATATCCGGTGAGTGGTAGATAGCCTGTTCTACAATGCTGATGCGCTGTTCCGGGGTGTATTTTCTCAAAGCGAGAAACTCCAGATAACCGCTGTCCCTGTCATCGGGCAATCCTGCCATCCGCAGGATCCGCTTCATCACTTTCAGGCAGTGGTAGGGGCTTTGCTCCGTATCTATATAAAGCACTTTCCGCTTTTCCTCGGGCAGTTCAGCCGCATATCGTAACACGGTACCGTTCTTCAATGCAGCGGCTACGATAGCCGATACATTGAAGGTTTTCTTGCTCTTGCTTTGCCGATGGATGCGCTGAAATTGCCCAGCGTCCCGATGACAGAGCCGTGTACTTTCAGAATTTCGGGGGCTTTTTCGTAGCATCTTGACAGACTTAGCCGGGATTCCTGCCAGAGGATAACGGCTTGTTCGGGTGATATTTCTTTTATATAGTCCATAATCACCTCCTTTATCTGCGTCCTCCGGTTTTCTTGCCAGCCAGTTCCAGCGCCAGTTCCGCATCCACGATAATCTTGCGTCCAATCTGGGTAATGGCTTTGTCTATCTTTCCGCTTTTCTTGATGCGGTTGGCTGTGGGCAGGCTGCACCCGAAAAGCTTGGCTATGCCGAGTATGCCGTACACGTACTTTCTTTCCGTGTCGGTGGTCGGCTGCGGTTGCGCCTCTGCCTGTACCGAAGCGTGTCTGCTTAGAAAAAGGAACTCTTCGCCTGTCATCTGCCAGACGGGTTTCACTAACAGTTCTTTGAGGTTGTTCATCGTCCGTATGATTACTTGTTTGACAATAGCCCTGCGCACAGGCTGTTTCTTCTGTTCTCGAACGATGCAAAATTAGGTAGGGTTTTGAGTGGTAAGTATGTGGATGATAGATATGGATTGTTCTGTTATATCGCTGAATATCAAGAAATAAAAATACCACTCAAAAATTATTTTGAGTGGTATAAGTGGTCATGTCGTAAAATATATTGGAATATCACGGGTTATCGGAATATTCCGTCCATTTCCTTGGCGAACTTTTGGTTGGGAATACTGGGTAAATCGGAAACGGGTTCCCTGTACTTGGACTTGTAATAGTCTTCATCAATATCCAGGTGTTTCAGGATGGCTTCCTTCCATTTGTCCTTATCCTGCCCCGGCAACTGCTCCCTCATCAGGGAAATCAGATAGCATACCCGTATCTTTTCCCTTGGCTTTATTTTCAGTACGCACTGGCAGGGATGCAGATTCATGCAGGCATAGAAATCCGGTGCGGTAATGTCTTCAAACTGTTCCCCTGCACAAACTTCATGAATTAGGGAAATCAGCTTCATGCTGAAATATTCAGGCAATCCGGCAGTCGTAGCTGTAGTCGATGCGGTTGTAGTTTCAGCTTCCGGCTGGCTGTCTGTACGGCTCTGCCTGTCTGCTTCGTTCGGTTGGCTTTCTTCGTCCGGTACATATTTGGTCAGGATGCCCATGAAGTGTACGCTAAGCAGGTAGATGTCGTCGCAACGGTTTTTCATGTATTGCCGGGCTTCTTTCCAGAGAAGGGTTTGCTGCTCATAAAGATGCTCCAGTTGGGCTTTCTCCCTTTCATATTCAGCCTTGCAACGCTCATATTCTCTTTCCGCCAGCTTTTCTTCTTCGGGTGTATGCTCTCGGTAGCCAATGGAATCATAGCGGTTGTTGGCTTCGTTCATCGGTTTGCGCAGCCTGTTTACCACTTCCATCTCTTCCTTGATGGTTTCCTTGTAGCGGTCTGCGTATTGGTAGCATACACGTATGATCACTTCGTCATGGAGAAGGCGGTAAGATTCATAAAGCCGTATGTATTCTTTGACTTCCTTTTTCAGACTTTTCAGCAGCAGGGTACATGGTTCTGGCGGTGTATGCAGCACCAGTTCAAGGATAGCTTGCTCAAAAGCCTTTATATCGCTCCATTTCGAGTAGAAATCAACGATGAATTTCTGCTTTTCAAAAGAGAAAGTATGGCTTACAATCCAATCTTTGCAGATTCTGTTCAGCTCCCCGTATTGAGGAATGAGGGTTGTTATCGTTTTCTGCATGGCATACTCTTATTATTGGGGATCCTTGTCAAGGAAAGAAGCCAGTTCTTCTTCCACTTCTTCTACGCTGGGCAACGCTGATTTCAATTTCTCGGGAATCGCCTTGCTCAATTGGTAATCGCTGATGCCGATGGGCTGGTCATAGCCGGAAAGGGCATACTGGGCAACCACTTCGTCCTTTCCTCTGCACAACAAAAGACCGATGGTCTTGTTGTCGTGTTCCCCTCTCAACTTATCATCCACCACGTTGATGTAAAAGTTGAGTTGTCCGGCATATTCCGGCTTGAAAGGAGTGGCTTTCAATTCTATGACAATATATGCGTGCAACGGAATGGAATATAGAATCAGGTCGGCAAAGAAATCGCTGTTTCCGACTTGGAAGTGCTTCTGCCGGGCAACGAAGGCAAAACCGTTGCCCATTTCCAACAGGTAGCGGGTAACGTGTTTCACCAGCTGTTCTTCAATATCCCTTTCGTCTGCTTTTTCTTTGGCTCCTGCCAAATCAAAGATGTACGGGTCTTTGAGTAGGTAATTGGCAAGGTCGCTTTGTGGAGCCGGAAGTGTGGTCGTGAAATTGTTTACCTTGTTGTTGCTGATTTGTCGGCTATACAAATCACTGTCAATTTGCATTTTCAATACATTGCTGCTCCATCCCATTTCCACAGACTGCTTCATGTACCAGTAGCTTAGACCTAAAGGTAGCGAACTGTCAAGTATAGTCATTTGGCTTGTCCAGTTTATTTTGGCTATAGGAGAGGTCAAGAAAACTTCTTCTATTTCCCTGATTCCCATCCTGTAAATGGCAGACACGGTTTTTCCCACATCTTCAAATTGCGCAGGAACTTCCTGCGTAATTGCTAATGATTGACAATCAATCGATTGTATTTGCGCAGTAAGTTCCTGCGTAAATTGCTTGTCATTCAGTTTTAATACTTCATTGGTCACACTCTGTATGGTTGGGACAGACAGGCTTGCATCTGTTTCTATGAAACTTTGCAACGCTCTTAAAGGATATGCTTTTGCAAACTGGCACATATAGGTAAGGTTACGTTCCGAATAGCCTTTCTTTTCAGGGTAATGCAGTCGGATAGCCTTTGCCAACTGCTTGATGATTTTGCTTCCCCATCCGTGCAGCTGCTGGTGATAAAGGATGTAATTGCCTATCTTCCAGTAATGGAACAGCATTTGTGCATTGGCTGCAACAATCAGCCTTACTTGTGCCTGTTCTATTTCCGAACCGACCGCTTGTATGAATGCATCAAAATTCGTTTTCTCTATGTTGGATTCCTTGTTGCTCATATTGTGATGATAATTTCTACAAATATAGTCATTGATAACTATCTATGAAACTGTTTGATACTTTTATAGTTGATTAAACTTGTTCATGCATTTGCCTTAATATCATCCGCTATGTCAATGTAGGGTTTCATAGCTTTGTAGTCGCTGTGTCCCGTCCATTTCATGACCACCTGTGCCGGGATTCCGAGAGCCAGCGCATTGCAGATGAATGTCCTTCTTCCTGCATGGGTACTGAGCAAAGCGTATTTGGGTGTGACTTCATCAATACGTTCATTTCCCTTGTAGTAGGTTTCCCGTACAGGCTCGTTGATTTCTGCCAGTTCGCCCAGCTCTTTCAGGTAATCGTTCATCTTCTGGTTGCTGATGACGGGCAGAGCCATGTAATTCTCGAAATGGATGTCCTTGTATTTGTCCAGTATGGCTTTGCTGTATTTGTTCAGTTCAATCGTCAGGCTGTCGGCAGTCTTGACTGTGGTTATTTCGATGTGGTCGGACTTCACATCGCTTCTTTTCAGATTGCGAACATCCGAATACCGCAAACTCGTAAAGCAGCAGAACAGGAAAACATCACGCACACGTTCCAGGTATTGCTTATCCTTGGGTATCTGGTAGTCTTTCAGCTTGTTCAGTTCATCCCAAGTCAGGAAGATTACTTTTTTCGAGGTGGTTTTCAGTTTCGGTTTGAATGTATCGTATGCAATGTTCTGATGATGTCCTTTCTTGAAGCTCCAGCGCAGGAACCATTTGAGGAATCCCATTTGCTTGCCGATGGTGCTGTTTCTCATATCCTTGGTATCACGCAGGAAGTTGACGTATTCGTTCAATCCAAACTCGTCGAAATAGTTGAACGTTGCATCCTCCTTGAACTCTTTGAGGTGGTTCCTCACTGCTGCAAATTTTTCATAGGTGGATGCCGTCCAGTTATTCTGGTTACCGCACTCTTTTACAAACTCATCGAATACCTCCCAAAAGCTGACAGGGGCTTCTTCCGGCTGTTCTTCGCTGGTGTCTTTCATTCTCATGTTGAAAGCTTCCTTCAACTGTTGGGTCGTTGGCATGACCTCCTGCACCTCAAATTCCTTGAAAATATTCTGGATTTCGGCATAGTATTTCAGCAAGTCCGTATTGATTTCGGCTGCACTCTGCTTTAGCTTGTTGGTACATCCGTTCTTTACCCGCTGCTTGTCTGCATCCCATTTGGCTACGTCAATCCGGTAGCCCGTTGTAAACTCGATGCGTTGGCTGGCAAAGATGACACGCATACGGATGGGTACGTTCTCTACGATTGGCACACCGTTCTTTTTCCGGCTCTCCAATGCAAAAATGATGTTGCGCTTGATATTCATAATTGGGTGCGTTTGAAATTCTACACCCAAATATACACCCAATTATTGAGATAGCAAAAGACATTTAGAAACATTTAGTTTTACTCTATGTTGTAATTTGCACTTGATTATCAGTTGTTTGCGGTTTTATGAGATTCTGTGAAAGTATAAGTTCGAGAGCCTGTCTCTCCGCTGGAAAGAATTGCAAAACAAAGAAAATCCCTGTAAATTAATACTTTACGGGGATTTTTTGTTTTTGGTGCATGGCAAAAATAAGCATATCAAAGCATTCTTTCGGTGTACTATTCGGTGTACCTGGTCTTATGCTTACATATGTGATATCCTCATGCTCTCAAAAAAGATCAAGAACTTTTCAAAAAAGACGACGACGTTTTTAAAAAAGAACAGGAACTTTTTTAAAAGTCGTCGTCTTTTTTTATTGTTACCAATGCATCGTAAACCGTCATTCTGTGGAGGTACAGACCTTTCATGCGTACTTTTTGCGGGGAAAAAGCCTAAAACACCCTACTTTATATCAAGTCGAAACGATCTATAAGAAAATGGTATGTGGCTGAAAACAAGTAATTTATGTGGAAATAATACTTCAAAACATTGTGAGAGTATGAGAGCATGAATGAGAGCAATTTTTTTATCCTTACTACATAAACCGTTAATAATAAACCTGTTATATATGCAGTGAGGGCATGAGGGTATACATGGCTCGAACTTTTCTTTGGAATATGCAAAACGCTATATTCCACGATATAGGAATATATGCCGTTTTGATAGAGGGGAAATTTTTTATGGTATATAATTCCAATAATCCATATTTGTAATGATTTGAACTATAATTTTACGATCTCCTTCTCGTATTTCGTTGGGAGCATTCTGAGATGCATACGATATTTTTGCGCCCACTTCCTTTTGCTTTTAACATTTTATTGGGAACTCCTTTCTTTATAAGTGCATTGACTACAGCGTCTGCACGTTTTTGGGATAGATCCATATTGTATTGTGATGATCCTTTTGCATCAGTACATCCTGTGATGAGATATTTTTTGCTTGTGTCTGTCATGCATAATTTGAGCTATTTCATCAATGATAGTAGCTGCTTTAGGAGTTATTTCTTGTTTATCAAACTCAAAATATGATATTGTTGAATAAATCAACATAAACATTGGCTGGCTGGATTTACACTA
>ENA-OQKM01000009-OQKM01000009.1-human-gut-metagenome-genome-assembly--contig:-NODE-9-length-14435-cov-1.367836_pt1 | contig 14435 bp, 16 predicted proteins | sample MGYA00242781_ERZ504804 | MGnify/ENA primary metagenome ERZ504804 (study PRJEB26092, sample SAMD00036370) | human gut metagenome | host: Homo sapiens | study: EMG produced TPA metagenomics assembly of the... | reverse complement strand
CAGTTTAATCCGGAACGCCCAAATGCTGTCTGGTGTTCTGATATCACATATATCTGGACGATAGACGGATTTGTTTATCTAACCAGTATTATGGATTTATATTCCAGAAAAATCATTGCCTGGACACTTTCTAAAACATTAGAAAGTATCCTGCGTGATTGAAACAATAAAAAAGCAAAAGCAAGAACGCAATAATCGAATGAGCCTTTGATTCTACATTCAGATCGTGGCAGCCAGTATGTATCAAAAGAATACAAACGTGTAACCGCAACCATGCAGTGTAGTTATTCTAAAAAGGCATATCCATGGGATAACGCATGTATTGAGTCGTTCCATTCCCTGATTAAGAGAGAATGGCTGAATCGGTTTAAGATTCGAGATTATGAGCATGCATATCGTTTGATTTTCGAGTATTTAGAAGCATTCTACAATACAAAACGAATTCATAGTCACTGTGATTATATGTCTCCAAACGATTATGAAGAGCTGTATCGTAGGCTTCAACAAGGCGAATTGCAGATGGCAGGTTAAGATGAGGAAAACCTCATTTTAACTTGTACTAAATCTTGACATAGGACCATATCGTTTCTCCTAACTGGCAATGAAATCTTGTATTTATCCCATTTCGATAAAGTTTCTTTTCTCATACATAAAACAACCAATAACAAAAGTATCGGTGTAATAGATAGAGAATAAATACTTAATAAGGAAGCATTACCCGTGATTGAAACAATAATTCCAAATATAATAGCAAGAGGGAATAAAAGTTTTAGATTTTCGATTACCCCTATAAAATTGTTTTTCAAAAGTCCTTTCATCAATTTTCCCCCTTTACTAACAACAACATAATTTCATCAATCGTTGTATGGTCAATAATAATTTTTGGATATTTTCTTCTGGCTTTTTCAATATCAGAAACCAAAACATCTATCTGATAATCTCTTTTACGGTAAGCCACTATATCTTCTTTAATCCAAAGATAAAAAATTCTTATCAGAACATCTCAAAATTGCATAATTGTAAATGAGATTATCTTTTGTTTCAGTAAGAATAATCTTGCCTTTATGGATAAAAGTAATATAATCAGCAATTCTCTCTAAGTCGCTAGTAATATGAGAAGATAAAAGTATTGAATGATTTTCATTTTCTACAAATTCTAAAAAAATATCTAATATTTCCTCACGCATTACAGGGTCTAATCCGCTGGTTGCTTCGTCAAGAATAAGCAAGTTCGGGTGGTGAGATAATGCAACAGCGATTGCTAGTTTCATTGTCATACCTTTAGAGTATTTTGAAATTTTTTGGTTACTATTTAAGGAAAATATTTCTAAATATTTATTAAACAAAGTAATATCCCATTGTTTATAAATTCCTGCCATAATATTTGAAAGTTGTTTTGCCGACAGATAATTCGGAAAATTATCGCCGTCATATACTACACCTATATTTTCTCGGATATGTATATCATTGTCATTCATTTCTTTTCCAAAATTCTCTATCGACCCTTTGTCTTTTTTGAGAGTATTTAAAATACATCCGATTGTTGTTGTTTTCCCTGCACCATTTTCTCCCACAAAGCCCATAACTGTTCCAGTTGGCAAATCAAATGTAACATTATCTAAAGCAAACTCTGAACTGTCATATTCTTTACAGACATTTGATAATTTTAAAGCATACTCCATATTATTCATCCTCCATGTAAAAAAGTGTTAGTAATTCTTGTAGTTTAGAAAGTGAAATATTGTTTGTACGTCCGATTTCTGCGGCAATTTGCAAATGTTCTTCTGCTATGCGTTGTTGTTCTTCTTGATAAAATTCTTTGTTTTGAGCAGATACAAAACTGCCCCTACCTATTGTAGTTTCAATAAAACCATCACGCTGTAAATCTTCATAAGCCTTTTGAACTGTGATTACACTTACATGAAGCGACTTTGCCAAAGCTCTCATTGAGGGAAGACTATCTCCAGCTGTCAATTCTTCGCTCATTATCATTGCCTTAATTTGAGAAGTTATCTGTTCATATATAGGCTTATTAGCATTATTGCTAATAATAATTTCCATATCTTACCTCATTTCAAAATGTACTTTTTGTATAAGTACATTTTAAACACTTTTTCGGATTTGTCAAGAAAAACTTATACTTCTGAATTATGTGCTAAATCTCTTATTTTGCGTATAAGCGTGTAAATCTGTAATGAAATACACGCTTTACATTATTTATCCTACAATCTTCCAGTTACTATCCTTATGTAGCACAAGCTCATACTGCGATACCTGCGTCGCTTTTGTCTGATTATCAAGGAATTTCACAGCTACCTTGACTTTTACATTGTCCCGTCCTTTGTAAAGATAGGGTTTACCAATTCAGAATAAAGGTAGTCCCTGCCGATAGGCTCAACCACATTTCCAGATACATAGTAAGCAAGCTCTTTTTCCGTAGCTGTCGGGTACAACTTAAAGAATGTTTCCAGAAATGCGGTAGCGTCGTTTACGGTATCAGCGTCTACGCTTGCGTCTGCTTCTGGTGTCTTTGGCTCATAGTCCGATTTTTCGATTTCTGGTGCAAGGGTAGGGTTCTGAACGATTACCATATCCCCGTCAGCGTCCACATGGACTTTTACGGTATAGGTTGCTTTCACATTGTTTGTCTGTTCTCCCTCTTTTATCTGCTGATCTACTTCGTAGGTAGCAGAAAAAGTGTCCGTTCCCGACTGTTCAATACTCCATACAATCACATTTGTAACCGTGGAGCTGGTCGGTATATCCGTTCTGATTGTATCAACATTCAAGTCCTGCAATTCCTTTGTCAGATAACCGTTGATTGCCTGCGTCCTTGCTTCAATCGCTTCTTTGCTGTTGCTCCATGTATAATAGGACTTCGCAAAGTTCTTCACGAAATTTTCTATCCCGTTGGTGTCCTGCAAGCGAAGCTCAATGATTTCTTTTTCATGGGTGGTGTGCTGGTCGATAGCCGTAAAATTCTTATACACTCCAAAGCTCACGCTTGCGATAAGCACCACCCACAACGCAATCACGGTTTTCTTATGTGTGCCTACCTTAACAGTACGCACCTTTTTTTCTTTTGGTTCTTTGATAGTTTCTGTCTGTTTCTTATTCTTCTTAAACATATTTTCAAGTCCTTTCTATTGTTTTACTCGTCCTGCACCGATTAAGTGCTGTTGCCAGTAACTACTGCTTAGGTCTTCATATCCTATCGGGTCGCCTGCGTGGTACATCTGTGTCGGCGAAACAAGAATACCGACGTGTGTTACATACGAACCAGCGTTATAGGTGGAATGGAAAAACACCAAATCGCCTGCTTTTGCCTGCGAGAGTGGCAGATGTTGGGTGGCGTCATACTGTGCTTGTGCTGTTCTCGGTAAGGAGATACCAGCTTTTCCATAGCACCATTGCGTCAATCCCGAACAATCAAAGGAAGTATTCGGGTTACTGCCACCATACACATACTTCCAGCCTTGATATTTCAACGCTTCATTCATTACCTTTTGTGCCAGTTCTCCCGATACCTGCGGAACTGCTAAATACTGATTGACTACTTCCACATAGAACATATTTCCATAGCCATACCGCCAGCCCCCATTCTTAGCAACGGCTATCGGGTTGGTGTAGGTTACTTTCTTTCCACCCGATTTCTCACGGGCGAAGCTCTCTGCAAGATTAAAAGTGTGTTTTTTTCCTTTTCCTGCCACATATCCCACATAGCCACCGCCATAGTTATAAGACTGTATTGCTACATTCAAGTCGTCGATACCTTGATTTTTGCAGGAAGAAAGCAGGGACGCAAAATACTTACACCCCTGCTTGATTGAGCTTTCCGTATCTAAAGAGTTGGGCGGTAAACCCAGACTTTCCGAACTCTGCATAACATCTTCTGCCGTACCGCCACTTTCTACTTGAATGATAGCAAGTAGCACATTGACATACTCGGAGATACCGTTTTCTCTGGCGTACTTTTCCACCATAGGCTGATGTTTCAAGACTTCTGCGGATAAGTTCATACCCGTAATGCCAGAAGAAAAGTTGCTGTTCTCATCGTCGCTGTCCGCACTAATCAGCACCCCAAAGAAAAGCACCAGAGAAAAGAGGATAGGAAACAGACTGCCGATAAGAGCGATATGTTTCAGTTTCAGTTTCATTTTTTCTTCTGTCCTTTCTTCGTTACAAGGTTACGAGTTTTCTCTATGGTCTGTTGGTTCTTCTGGACGGTTTGTGTTTGCTGAACCTTTATCCTGCGGTCTTTGGTGTCATTCTGGTGTGTTTCCTGCGATACCACTTTTTCTACATTCTGCTGTTGTGATAAACTATGTACTGGCTGTGCAGGCTGGGTCGCTTTTCTATCAGAAGCACCAGAAGATAGCGGACGCTCTTTGATAACATTTGTCTTGACTGGCTCACTTGCTTTTGAAGTGGTCGCTGTGGCAGGGCGTTTCACTTCCTGCATTTTTTCCGCACTCGGCTTTGGAATGGTTGAAGCTGTGGCTGGTCGCTCATGGGGACGGGTAGCTCCCGTTGTCGCTGATCCGTCCGTCTTTCGCTGTGCCTGCCTTGCTTCTTGTGCCTTTTGAAGCTCCATACGCTTGTCAGCGATATTTTGTCTATGCTGTTCCTGTCTTTCCAAGCGTCCCGTCTGTCTGGACTGCTGTTCCTGCACCATGCCACGCTTAAAGTCAGACACGCTGGACTTTGCCTTTTCCTTTGCGGAATATACCGCATAAGCGGTCTGTGTCGGCATATCCTTGATATTTTCTTTGACAGCGTTTGCCTTGTCTTTTACTTTATTTTTCGTATCTAAGACAGCACCCACCTTTGAGCCTGCACGTTGTCCCATGCTGGACGTGGTATTGCCCCGATTTTTTAGAAGCGGTATTTTTTCTTTCAGCCTTTTGCCAGCAACGGCACTTCCAGCCACCGCACCAGCGACACCGCCCGAAATACCGCCAGCACTTACCGCCCTTGCAATACGGTGTTCCATACGCCTAGCCCGATGTCGCATAAACAGATACGGTCTGCGGAATATGCGTCGTCCCATGCTTTGACTGTCGCCAGCATTAAGTGAGAACATACTCATTAAGTCGCCCAGCTTCATATAAATACCAGCAAAACACACTATCTGCAAGAACGCCACCATGAAAAACGGGTAGTCTGTGGAGATGTTATAAAACATACTGGAAATGCTGAACGCCACCGTTACAATGAGCGTTATTCCTGCCCGTGTCATTATGGTATTAAATACCCTCACGATTGCCTGCTTTGCCATGCTTTCATAGCTCGGTATCATAGAGAGCAAGAAACTAATAGGCAGGAACATAGCGAACATAATAAAAAGTATCTGGCTAAACAACATCATGCCCGTAAGCAAGAATACAAATATCGTGATACCTAAGTTAAAGAACAAGAGGAAAAACACCATACCCAAACGGTTCACTACCTGCGGTATCGTCAGATTGTTGTTGTCGTTGTCCTCGATTTCTGTTTTCACGACTTCCTCTCTGGTTTTCCCGTCCTCGTCCTCTGGGCTTGCCGATACAAGAGCTTCCACACGGTCTGTCCCGATTTCCTCTGCGTTGCTGTTACCGAATTGCAGAAGTAGCCACGGCTGTTCCACTTGAATGGAAAATAAGCTGTCCCGTATCAAGTCCACGCTGTCCTTGCCCTCGCTGTCAGAGTTGGGGAGCATGATTTTTGTTCCCAAGTCCAAAGAAGCGGTACTGATGTCTGATGAAAATTCATTTATCTTCTTGATGTAATCGGGAGCGTAGGCAATAAAAGAAGCGGACAACACGAACACCACCACAAAGTTGATAACAGCGTGAAGTGCCTTGCTCGTTTCCCGTTTGATAAGTCCCGTATAAGCAACATACATTCCCACCACTAAGATAATGAGAAGCAGGAAACCGACATAAAAGCCCGTAGAAGAAAAGCCGTTCTGCGTTACGCCTGCAAGGGTCTGTATGCTCTTTCCGATACTGTCTGCCATATCGTTAATAAAATCAAGTTTATAGGCTTCCTGCACCACATAACCCGTTGCATTGCTTAAATAAAGGCTTATCGTCCAGACAAAGTTGGTAATGCAGTAAAGCCCGTACTGTACCGATTTTCCAATACCGTCCAGCCAGTTCCACGGAAGCCACGACCAGCTATTATCGACGAAAAAATCAAGCTGGTAGTTGGAAAGCGGATATTTAGAATAAAGATTTTCTGCGTTTATGGTATCGTCCACAAGCCCCGTCGCATGAGCCACCGTCCCCAGAAGTGAAAGCAGGATAAGGGAAAGTGCCACGACAAACAGAGCCATTTTGAAAAAGTGGAAAATCTTCTTTTTTGTGAACGCACCTTTTATCCTTTCTTTCATCACTCCACCTCATTTCTCTGCACGGGCGGTCTGGTATCAAAAGCGTGTAGCAGTTCTTCAAAGACTGGGTGTATCTGCACCACGCCGACACGCCCGTATAAGTCCTGCAATAAACATTGTCCGTTTTCCAAATCACGAAGCCGTTTTTGGTTGTTCTCGTCGTCCTTGTCAATACCGAAAAATTCTAGGGTCTGCTTTATCTCGTTGATGTCAGTAGAACGGAAAGCGAATTTCAAGCCGATATTATTTTTCAGACTTTCCTTTGATACGTCTCCAGAGGATTGTGTAACGAAATAAACGCCTGCCTGCATAGCTCGTCCAGCACGCACCAGCTTATTTGATAAAGTTTCGCCTTGTGCCACGTTTAAGAACGCCCACGCTTCGTCCAAATCTACAATCTTAAAAATACTTCTGTCGGAATGGATAAAATCAAGGGCAAAGGTACTAATCACAATGAGCATAGACACCGACAACAATTCAATGGTCGTGTATTCCTCAAAGGTCGTGTCCTTATCTGGCAGTACAAGGTCGGCTACTTGAATGATGTTAAGCTGGTTATCTAAACTGATAGCATTTTCTACCGTACCGTCCGAAAACAGCAGGTGTGCAAAATCGTAGTCCGTGAAACTGTCGATATGGTCTGCGATATTTCTTGATATGGGTGTATCTTCACGGCGTAGCTCGTCTATCACATGGAGCAAGCCCCGACTGTCGCTCTGGGTAACGGAACGAACCGCTTTACGAAGTACGGGGAATTTTTCACCGTCCCTAGAGGAAATACCCGTAAGGAATGTTAAGATGTCGATTGCCAGACTTTCAGCGTCTTTTACATTCTTCATAATCACAAATGGGTCAAGAAGTCCTGCATTGTCCTTGTCGCTGGTAAGGTTTACGATATTGATTTCATGGGCGATTTCTGAAAGCGTTTCTTTCCAGTTGCCTCTCTCGGCTTTGGGGTCTAAAATGACTGCTTGACCGCCAAACAGCACCGCATAATATACCAGAAGATTGTTACAGAACGATTTTCCACCGCCAAGCGAACCGACAAAAGCAGAAGCTAAAGCGTTGGTAACTGTACCTTTTACACCTTGACTGGCAAGGGACGGTTGCAGGTACACATTTCTTCCCGTATCAACAGAATAGCCCATATAGATACCCGTAGTTTCTCCTAACTGCTGGGTAGCACCAAAGCCAAGCCCTGCTAGAAAATCTGATTTTACATACTGCACATAATCATTAATATATCGCTTGCTGGCAGGAAGAAATTCAGAATGAAGCCCCAGCATATCCCCAGCAGGACGCACCAGCTTTACATTGAGGTCGTCGTAAAAGTCCTTGACTTCATCACAACGGCGTTTCAGCTCGTCAAGATCGGGTGCAGACACCCGTATCACGTAGCTTAACTTATACATACTTTCTTTGCTCTGGTCTAAGTCTGTTTCCAGTTCGTCCACGCTGTCTAATGCGTCCACCACATTTGAGCTGGTTTCACTTCCTGCTTGATAAGCGTGATTGTCAAGGTCTTTCAATTCCTTTTTCTTGTTGCGGACTGTCGTTAATGCTTTCCGATTTTCCACGATTTCTACATTCATAGAAGTATCAACGGGGAATGTGAATTGCTGTTGCTGGAAATAGAAGATTTCACTTGACGGAAAATCAAGCTCGCCTACAATCGCATTGACGGTAAAATAAGACACATAGCTTTCCTTGTCCTCATGTTCCAAGCGTAAATACCGCTGGCTTTCCTCAATCACACACCTTGTCGGACGGATAAGGTCGTAGTATTTTATCAGCGTTTCTTTCTTCAATTTCTTCTTTGGTAGCTGGTACTCATAATCTTCATAAGCGATACCGTCCCTGCCGTAAAGATGTTCCATGAGATACCCAAAATCATTGATTTCCAAGCGACGCACCTTAAAGCGACGGGAGATTTTATTTTCCAGTAACTTTTCCATTTTCATGTAACGGTTGATTTCATCATTCGGCATGGAAACAAAATCATTCATCAGCGTGTGGTTCACTTCATGGAGAAAATCCGTAAACGTCAGCCACGCCGATTTTTTGATGTTCTTCAGATTGAGCTGTTCTTCCGTAACCATGAGCTTAAAGCCAAGAAAAAAGCGGTAGTCCACTTGATTGTCCCCAATCATAGATACTAACGCTTCGGTCTGTTCGTCTATTTTCTGGTAAGCAACTTCCTTTAATTTTCCCGTTACCAGTTTCTTTGACTGTTCCTGCATACTGCGGATTGAGCTTTCTGTGGCAATCTGCAACGCATGAATTTTACCCTCACGGGACTGTGCGATAAGCTGGCGAAAGCTGTCATGCACGATAAATTTCTGCTCTGCGGATAAGAAAGAATAGTTGTACGGTATCAGCTCATAGTAGGCGAACACCTCATTGTCCTTGTTCCAGACAAGGTTATTGTCAATATATTTTATCGGGAACATAGTTCACACTCCTTACTGCCGTGATTGTTTCATTCAATATCTGCTTATGCAGTTTTACGGCTTTTCCTGCATAAGTGATTTTAGGTCGCAGGGCATAGGTTATCTGTGATTTCAAAAAGCTGTACGGCTTCTTTCCGTCAAAGGTTTTCTGCGACATAAACCAAGTGAGAGCAACGGGAATACCGAAGTATTTGAGAAATGCTCCCTCAATCATGGAAAGTGGGGGAATATCCCCAAACAGAATGATGATAAATTCTGTAATCACAAACCATGTAATCTGTGTAAAGGTAACGGGAAAGGGCAAGTTAAAGTCATTGATTGCATACAAGACTTTTTCCACGTTCCAGATACCCGTATAAGATTTAATCTTTTTCAAGTTCTTTCAGCTCCTTTCAAAATAGAAAAGGACAGCCATTTTCAGACTGTCCCTTAAAAGAGAAATACGCTGTCAGTAGCAACAATGCTTGTCGCTGATCTTCCAGCGTTAGTATGGTATCTCGCACATACCTCGGCTTGTTTCAATAAAGCAACCGCCCATATCCAAATCTCGCCCGTAGCTTCATAGTCAATGTAGTTCTGTAAGCTGGGTGGAATGTCCCAAGTGCCTGCAATTCGTCTATGTAGTAGTAGCAACGTCTGTCATGGTTTCACAGTCGGGATAATAATAAATGTCGTCCTTGTGTTCCACGACTTCTTCCAGCGTCCCGTAGTGACTGATAAATTCGTCCAGACATTCTACGATATAGTCGGGAAGTTCCTCTATCATTTCATACATCTCATTGAGTTCTTCAATGGAAACATACTCGCCAATCGCAATAGGGAAGTTGTCGGTATCATGGATAGCGTATTCCTCATACTGTTCATTCAAGCCGATTTTTTCTTTTACATCTTCCTCGTCAATGGGGAACGTGAACCAAGCACCGACTAAATAGCCCTCATTGTATTTGCCAAGATTAGCAATATAAACCGCCATATCATCAATCATAAGCACCACCTCATTTCCTACTCTGGCAGTTCAAAGATACCGTGTTCTGTTGCTAAAAATTTCCCGTGTTCCTGCAAGTGAGAAGCGTAGGCTTCAAAGTCAAAGTAATATTCTTGACAGTCCTCGGATAAATGTTTGAACGTCGGGTCGTTTGTCAGCTTTTGCCTTGCAACATCTATCATGCTTTTGCAGTCGGGATAAACCGCAATCACGTTCCTGCAAATATAAAGTGCTTCTAAATTCTCAAATATCGTAAGTAGTGATACATATTCTTCCTGCATATCACTTGAAAGCTGGCGGTACATAAAATCTAGTTCGTTGAGCTGGTACACGCTTGTATGTTCGTGGACTTCATCAGCATAAGGCAACACCTTTTCGATAATGCGGTAATCCCCACTTTCTGCACCGACACCTAGCTTTTCTTCAAACTCGGCAACATCTATCGGCAGGTCAAACCAGTACGACGTTGTTTCTTCGCCAGTTGTTCTTCCCGTTTCCACCAGCACCCTTGTTTCCTGCATTGTTCCTCACGTCCTTTCTGTTGTTTCATCACATCTTTTAAGGTCTGGTACGACATACCAAACACATATTTAGAAAAATCTTCCAACTGCTTTTCTTCATAATCGGCAGGGGTCAATCGTTTCATTTCATGCCACACCTTACGTTTGTAAGAGGGCAGGTCAGAAAGATATTCACAGCCGACTTTTGCCTGCATATCCTTAAAAATATCGTTCATTTCATCACTCCAATCTGAAATTTTAGGTAAGAAAAAAGCAGTCAATCCTAAGACTAACTGCTTTGTGTGTATGGATATGAAATTGTAAACTAGATTATCTGTTATAGAGTTGCGGTCATAATATATTCTTCGCTATTTTCATCAACAACAAGAAAACCTGCTTTCTTATACATTTTTACTGCATAATTATTTTTCTGAACAGATAAGGAAATTTTTGAATATCCAAAAGATTTTTCCATTGACAATAACTGTTGCAATAATGATGTTCCAATCCCTTGTCCTCTATACTTTTGAAAAACAGACATAGCAAGGGACGGTGTATCATTGTCAATGTGTCCGTAATCGTTCATTATTCGTACCCAAATAGCACCCACGACATTTCCTTGAACTTCCGCAACTAAAGCCCTATCATCTTTTCGCTTTCCAAATTCAAAAACATATTCTTGTAATTCTGGACAGTTAATTATTGATTTAGGTGGTGGCTCAACACCGTCTGGAATATAAATTGCTTCATACAAAAAGTCATTGAGTAAAACATATTCTTCTTTTTTTATTTCCCGATATGACATAATCCATAGCTTAACTCCAAATCTATTTTATCTTTTTTCATACCCCAATTATACCATTCACATATAAGCACTACAACAAAATTTTATGCACCGATAATCTTATTGAACAGCTCTAACAGTACATCTTTCACACCGCCAGCATTGAACACCAAACCGACAGCAATTAAGGCAACTACCAAGAAGCCGATAAGTTTGGAAAACTCACGCTTGAACCCTAAGTAGATACCGATAACCACAATCGCCATAAGCACTAAGCTCTGTGCGTTTGATAAAAACCATTGATACAAATTGTTTCCGAAATTCATTTAATTGTCCTCGCTTTCTTTGATTTCTTTCATGTTTCTGTCAGCTTCTTTGCCGACATTCAAAATACACATCAAGACTACGCCGATACCCATTCCCATAGATACCAGCAGAAAGTCTTTTACTAATTCCAACATTTTTCATCACTCCTAACTTTCTACTAAATCTTTTGCAGGGGTCGTCTGCTGTTTGATTATCATTTCATGCTTTTCACTCAAGACTGCCTGCTTTTCAATCGTTTCCATGTAGTCTGTACCGTTTCCCTTATCAATCTTTTTCAGCATTTTCAAGGTCGGTGCTACCTGCCTTTGTACCCAACGCAATGTGCGGTCTAAGGTATAAGGCTCTGGCTTTGTCGTCAGTTTCAGACTTTGCCGATTATCGCCGATAAACCAAGCCCAGCGGTCATTGAGTTTCCAGTCATTTTTCCGCTTGTCTGGTTCTTCATCAACAAACCGCACATACTGGTTGATAATAGAAAAGGCGGTCTGTTCAGCGTCATAATACGTCAGCAAATCTCGTACCGCATAATAAGCACGTTCATTTCTAAGCCGTATCTCAAAACGGTTGATAATGTCGGCTTCTTCCAGAGGTGTCCCTAACTTGACGTACTGCTCATAGTCCTTTTCATAGATACAGAAATACACATCTGATTTCAGCGAACCAAGATAAAGGGTACGTCCCATATATTCTCTGTCGTCCTCTCTGTGCTTGATAAGCTCGCCCGACTGATAAAACTTATAACTTCTGGACTTTCCGATATATTCCCGTTTCCTGCATTTTTCCGCAAGCTCTGGAATATCCAAAATGCCCGTATGGTCGTTGATAGCAAGGTCGATACGCTTCATCACGCCACCGTCTACGAGTGCGTCCATGAGAAAGTCATACCAGCTTCTTTGCTGTGCCAGCAGGTAACTTTCAAACTGCCTGCAACCACGCCCCTTTAATTCTAAGAGGACACCTTTTTCTTCGTCAGCCGACGTATAGATAAAGATGTCCCCTAAAGAGTAATGCTCCGTATAGCTGTAATGTCCGTAATCTTCATGGAGCATATAGTTGATATTTAATTTTAATATATCTTTGATGATGTGCTGTATATCCAGCGTGGGAAAACGAATTTTCACATAATCAAACAGCATGGTAAGCGGTGCTTCTGGATTGAACCTTGCCAGTTCCTTATGCAGATTTTCCAGAAGTTCCTTTGACGGCTTCATTTTTCCGCTTTCTATCTTGTTGAGATATTCCCTTGTGATACCAGAAGCCACCGCCAGCCTGCCTTGTGAGATACTGTAGGCAATCCGTTTCTCCCGTAATTCTTTTATCCATTGTTCTTCATTCAGAACCATACCCCCAATCTGTCAAGTGTGAAGTTTTTTAAGGCGACTTCACAACTAATTTTTGCTAGGAAATCATGCCAGAAGCCTTATGTTTCCTATGTTTTTTGTCTATTGTCTATTTGCAAACGTACCCCTCTGTTAGATACCGAGGGGTTTTACCTGCTGGCGTGGCTAACGCCACACCAGCAACGGCTAGTCCGTGCCGTCGCCTTTCGCTTCGCACGTCGCCGTCCCGTCCTGCCTTGCTTGTGCAAGAGAGCCGATAGTCTGCAAAAAATCATGTCCTTTCGGCACTAACGGCGTGTAAAATTCACTGATGACGCTTGTTCCCACATCACAATAGCCACGCCCCTTGATACGCTTCTGGAAAAACTGCTTTTTCACATCTGAACCAAACAGCATACCGTAACCTAATTCGCTGATACGTCCAAGTCCCACACGGAAATTGAAGTTATCTCTGATACCATCTGAAAAATACTTTGCGTCTGGACGCTGGCAGGCAACAATAAGGAAATAACCTGCTTGTCGCCCTAACATAACGATTTTCTTTAACTGGCTAAGTAAGCTCACGCTTTCTTTCGTCCCCAGCATTTCAAAAAACGCCACATATTCATCAAAGATAAGAAAGCAGGGTGCAGTCCCAGATAGGCGTAGTTTTCGCCCGTCTTATAGTTCGGGTGTTGCTTCATTTCCTCACTTCGCTGTACCATTCCCTCATAAAAAGCATTGACGCAATCAATCATTTCTTCTTTGGTGTGAAAAACGTTCGGCATGACTGTTCCTAAGTCCGCAAGGTCGGCGTTCTTTGGGTCTAAAATGTAAAGGACAGCGTTGGTATGCAGTAGAGCTTCAATGAGCGTCAGCAGAAAATAAGTTTTACCGCCACCCGTCCCACCAGCAATCAGAGCATGAGGAAGTGCGTCATATTCCCAGACAAGATTTTTCATCAGCCTAAGACAACCGTTCTCTGCCCGTACTTCATCAATGGTAATGCGGTTTGCTATCATATCATAAAGCAGGGTATATTCGATATAGCCGTCATGCAGGGTCTTGTCGGTCAGCTCACAATACAAGCCACTTTCCAATTTATCCTCTAACCGTAAAAGCTGGTCTTGATATTTCCCCAGCGTGATTTCACAGCGGATATGAAGCAGTCCCTTTTCCATTTGATAATAAATCTTTGGAAACCAGACGATTTTTTCCCTTGATCTGCTTTGCAGGTCAGTAAAAAAACCGCTGTCTTGTACGGTATCGGCTTCATACCACTTATTTTCCAGTATCATTCTTGCCAGCTTTTGACGGTGCAGGAGCTTCTTGAAACTGTCGTAACAGAAGCGGTAATACAGAAAAGCGACCAATGCACAAACACCAGTCGCTATCAGTATGGTTATGAAGTTGTAAGGGGAAAGCGTCAAGCCGTTTTCTAACAATCTGAAATGCTCCCAATCGGTACGCATGAGCTGTTTGATATTCAATAGCAGAAGAACCGCCACGAACACAAACAGAAGCGTCCCTATGGAAAAGTGGTAAACAAGGTGTTTATCGCTGGCTCTGATACGGTGTCCTTTGTTCAAAATCTTACGCATAAATCGTTCACTCCTTTCTGAGTATGAAAAAAGCAGTCAATCCTAAGACTAACTGCTTTATATGTGATATAAGGTTAATCAGACAATTTAACCAAC
>ENA-OQKM01000008-OQKM01000008.1-human-gut-metagenome-genome-assembly--contig:-NODE-8-length-14731-cov-0.993632_pt1 | contig 14731 bp, 19 predicted proteins | sample MGYA00242781_ERZ504804 | MGnify/ENA primary metagenome ERZ504804 (study PRJEB26092, sample SAMD00036370) | human gut metagenome | host: Homo sapiens | study: EMG produced TPA metagenomics assembly of the... | reverse complement strand
TATTAATTCCGTGGTCATGTACTTTGCACTTTAATAAAGTGAAGCGACTCAAGAAAAAAAACGGATCATGTTGCAACGTTTTGAGAGTCATTTGCGTCTTATAAATAAAGACACAAATAAAACACGAATTATAAACATTAAAAATAAGACATTATGAAAACTACAATGCTCACTAAAGCCATGATGGCAGTTCTTTTTGCAATGACAAGTGTATTAACATTGAATGCGGCCAAGCCTGTGAAGATTACAAATGAAGAGGTGGAAAATGGTCGGGTGTCGGCTAAGGTCGTTTATGAACAGGAAGGTACTTTCCTGACTCCGGAGTATCGTTTTGAGTTCAGATACAACGATAAGGGACAAATCATAGAGAAGAAAAGTATGAAATGGAATGGCACGGATTGGATAAATTATTATTGTATGGAAGTTACGTACACAGACACAGAAGCGCATATTGATTATTCTTTGTGGAATAAAAATAAAAAAGCGTTTGTCCCTACGCAGAAATATGTATATACGTTAGATGAAGCTGGGAAGTTTTTGGCGTGGCACTCATATAAAAAGGATACGACAGGCTGGGAGTTGGACGGATTGATAAATAGTAAGGTACTGCTGGCAAAGCGTTAATGGAGTGCGTCCTTTGAATTTTAGATTAAATAATTGATGTGTTTTTCCCCGGGGAATTTGGATTGTATCCTCCCGGGGATTTTTATTTTTTCAGTCGTTCATATACTGCCGGATGCAGGAAATATCGTATATCTCGTCCTTCTGCCAGTGCCTGTCTGATAAAAGTAGAACTGACTTCCAATAACGGAGTATCGGCTAATTGCACGGAAGGAGGAAGGGTTGTTGGATCAATAGTGAAATTCGGACGGGGATAGATCATTACATGATGATTCTTTAAAATCTCCTCTGCTTTGTACCAACGGGGGAATAAAAGCCAGTTGTCCGCCCCGATGATAAGGGTGAATTCCCGGTTGGGATAGGCTTTGTGTAAAGCATCCAATGTGTGTATAGTATAGGAAGGACGAGGCAGGTGGAATTCGAAGTCGGAAGCCGGAATTTGGGATAATCCGCAATGGCCAGTTTTACCAGTTCCAATCGCAGATTATCATCCCATAAATCCGTTTGTTGCTTTAATGGATTGTGAGGAGAGACGAGAAACCATATTTCATCCAGTCCATTACAATTCACATAAATAATTGGCAAGTGCCAGATGGCCCATGTGGATAGGATTGAATGAGCCGCCGAAAATACCGGTCTTTATCTTACTCTTTTCCATTTATTGTAATTCCATACTTGTCCTACAGTGACAATACCCATTGCTATGGCAATAATGTATTGTTCCATTGCCATTGCAATGATACCCACAGCCAAAGCTATAAAACCAATGAGGATACAAAGTATCGACATTCTTTGGGCCAGTTTTTTCGGATCTTTGATCATCGTCTTATTGTTCAATAAAGTTTCTAATAACTTTCAGTGCTTCCGCCTTTGCCTTCTCCAAATCGTCATTTACTATCACGGTATCGAATTTATCGGCGAACCCCAATTCGAATTCTGCTTTTGCGATTTCGGCTTTCAATCGACTTCGGGGGCATCAGTACCACGGCCTTGCAGGCGTTTACGGAGTTCTTCTACACTGGGTGGTTGAATGAAAACAGACAATGCGCGGCTGCCATAATATTTTGATATTACATCCGCCTACTACATCTACGTCAAAAATCACATTTTGTCCGGCTTCCAATTGTTTTTCCACTTGTGCTTTCAAGGTTCCGTAGAAACGGTTTTCGTATACTTCTTCGTATTCCAGAAATTCATTATTGGCAATGCGTTGTCTGAATTCCTCAGGAGATAGGAAGAAATATTCCACACCATGCCGTTCTTTTCCGCGAGGAGGGCGGCTGGTGGCAGAAATAGAGAAAGACAGGTTCAGGTTTTGTGTCAACAGATAGTTGATAATGGTTGATTTGCCCGAACCTGAGGGGCTGAAAAAATGATAAGTTTTCCTGTTGCCATATCTTGATTCTTTGCTTATGAGAATGGTGTCCGGTATGTGAACCGGTTACATTACATTTAACACCTGTTCTTTGATTTGTTCCAGTTCGTCCTTCATCTGCACTACGATGTTTTGCATTTCGGCATGATTGGATTTGCTGCCGGTCGTATTGATTTCGCGTCCCATTTCCTGTGCTATGAAACCAAGTTTTTTTCCTTGTCCATGACCGCCTGCCATGGTTTCACGGAAATATCTCAAGTGATTGCTCAGTCGTTGTTTCTCTTCGTTAATATCTAATTTTTCAATGTAATAAATCAATTCTTGCTCCAGGCGGTTTTTATCATAATCCACACTGATGGTCTTTTCCAAAGCATCTGTAATGCGTTCACGTATCTTGGCTACACGCTCTGTTTCGTAGGGTTCGATGGACTTTAACAAACGCTCGATGTTGTCAATCTTTTCGTTGAATTTCTTTTCCAAGGCGGTTCCTTCCTGTTTGCGGAAATCTACCAAATGGTTGATGGCCTCTTCCACTACCCGGCGGACTACCTCCCATTCGTCTTCCGAAAGTTCTTGTACATCGGCTTTGGTCAGTACGTCAGGCATTCGTAGAAGGGTTGCAAACCAATCTTCGGGCATTGGTATATGGGTCATTTCGGAAATAGATTTTATCTGATTGTAGTAGTTTTCTACAAGGGCGGCGTTAATGGGAGTGGCTGTATCCGAAACGTCTTTCTCTATCCACAGGCTGAAATCAACTTTACCGCGTTCCAATGATTTGGAAATCATATTGCGGATTTCCATTTCTTTTTCACGGTATAAAGGAGCGATCCGTGTAGACAAGTCCATTGCTTTACTATTTAAAGACTTGATCTCTACGTTAATTTTTTTTTCTCCGAATATAGCGGTTGCTTTACCGTATCCGGTCATTGACTGTATCATAAACTAATATGTTTTTTTGCAAAAGTAATCTTTTTATGGAAATGAAGTATAAATAAAAGTGTATATTTGCAGATTATATTATATAAGTAGAGCATTATGTCGTGTATTTTGCATATTGAAACTTCAACAGAGGCCTGCTCTGTTGCCGTCAGTGAGGATGGATTGGCGGTGTTCTCCAAAGAGGATTTGAAAGGACCTTCACACGCCGTGCAGCTGGGCGTATTTGTAGATGAGGCTTTATCTTTTGTCGACAGTCATGGTATGCCGTTGGATGCAGTGGCTGTGAGTTGTGGGCCCGGCTCGTACACAGGGCTGCGTATTGGTGTTTCTATGGCGAAGGGTATTTGCTATGGACGTAATTTGCCACTTATCGGTCTGCCGACATTGGAGGTGTTGTGTGTGCCGGTGTTGTTACATCATGATTTGCCTGAGGATGCCTTGCTCTGTCCTATGATAGACGCACGTCGCATGGAAGTCTATGCAGCTGTTTATGACCGCGCATTGGGCGTGAAAAGGGAAATTGCCGCCGATATTGTTGATGAGCATTCCTATTTGGAGTTCCTGAATGAACATCCGGTCTATTTTTTTGGTAACGGTGCAGCCAAATGCCGTGGGCAGATTACTCATCCCAATGCTCATTTTATTGATGACATCCGTCCGTTAGGTAAATGGATGTTCCCATTGGCAGAAAAGGAAATGGTAAGGCAGAACTTTAAGGATGTGGCTTATTTTGAGCCTTTCTATTTGAAAGAGTTTGTAGCTTCCAAACCCAAAAAGCTTTTGTAACAGCCGATGAACAAATCAGTGCATAAATCATAAATTTTAAATATATATGGAGTATAATACTCAACAACGAACTTTACCCCTTCCTGAATATGGCAGAAGTGTGCAGAACATGGTAGACCACGCCTTGACCATCGAGGACAGAGCTGAGCGCCAACGTTGTGCGAACACGATTATCAACATTATGGGCGGTATGTTTCCGCATTTGCGGGATGTGCCCGATTTCAAACATAAATTATGGGATCATTTGGCTATTATGGCCGATTTCAAGCTGGATATCGATTATCCGTATGAAATTGTGAAGAAAGAAAGCCTGGAGGTGAAACCCGATATGTTGCCTTATCCGCATAATGGAATCCGTTACCGTCATTATGGACGTATTTTGGAGAGCATGATTAAAAAGGCAGTGGACTATCCGGAAGGTGAGGAGAAGAAGCAGCTGATCAGCCTGATTGCAAACCACATGAAGAAATGTTTCCTGAACTGGAACAAAGACGGGGTGGAGGATCAGAAAATCTTGGATGATCTTCGCGATTACTCTAAGGGAATGATTAATCTGACCCCTGAAGACCTGCATTTGAATGAACAGCAACGTGTTTATGTTCCACGCAGGCCGCAACAGAACAACAATCAGCGCAGACCGCAACAAAACAACAACCAAAGAAAGAAATATTAATTCCTAAAAAATGATACCATGGCTTCGTTTGTAATTGAAGGAGGACATAAATTGCACGGCGAAATACACCCGCAAGGTGCTAAAAATGAAGTGTTACAGATTCTTTGTGCCACTCTGCTGACTTCGGAAGAAGTGACCGTAACTAATATTCCGGACATTCTGGATGTGAACAATCTGATTCAGTTGTTACGTGATATGGGTGTCAAGGTATCAAAAACAGGGATTGATTCGTATACATTTAAGGCTGACACTGTGGATTTGAACTACTTGGAGAGTGATGAATTCTTAAAGAAATGTTCCAGTCTGCGTGGATCAGTCATGTTAGTTGGTCCGTTGGTTGCCCGTTTTGGAAAGGCTTTGATTTCAAAACCGGGCGGTGACAAGATTGGCCGCCGGCGTTTGGACACTCACTTTATCGGTATTCAGAAACTGGGAGCCTGTTTTAATTATGATGAGGAACGAAGTGTTTTCAGTATTTGCGCAGAGCATTTGGAAGGTACTTATATGTTGCTGGATGAAGCTTCGGTTACCGGTACGGCTAATATTGTGATGGCTTCTGTCCTGGCGAAGGGCAAAACGACCATTTACAACGCAGCTTGTGAACCTTATCTGCAACAACTTTGTCGTATGTTGAACCGCATGGGGGCGAAGATTTCCGGTATTGCATCTAATTTGCTGACTATTGAAGGAGTGGAAAGTCTGCATGGCTGTACGCATCGGGTGTTGCCTGATATGATTGAAGTAGGTAGTTTTATCGGAATGGCAGCTATGACAGGAAGTGAGCTTACCATTAAGAATGTATCGCATGAAAATTTGGGCATTATTCCAGAAAGTTTCCGTCGTTTAGGTATCAGAGTGGAACAGCGGGGAGATGATCTGTTTATCCCCGAGCAGGAACATTATCAGATCGAATCGTTTATTGATGGCTCTATTATGACCATAGCAGATGCTCCCTGGCCGGGGCTGACTCCCGACTTGCTCAGTGTGGTACTGGTGGTGGCTACACAGGCGAAAGGCAGTGTACTGATTCATCAGAAGATGTTTGAAAGCCGCCTGTTCTTTGTGGACAAGCTCATAGATATGGGAGCACAGATTATATTATGTGACCCTCATCGTGCCGTTGTGATAGGGCATGACCGTAATTTCCAGCTTCGCGCCGGAAATATGATTTCACCCGATATCCGTGCCGGTATCGCTTTGCTGATAGCGGCAATGAGTGCCGACGGTATAAGCCGCATACACAATATAGAGCAGATAGACCGGGGATATCAGAATATAGACCAGCGTTTGAATGCGCTTGGCGCACGTATTACTAGAATTTAGAGAAATCAATCATGATTAAGAAAGATGAAGTTTTCAAGATTGGTATATTCAACAAACCGCATGGAGTAAAAGGAGAAATCTCATTCACTTTTACGGATGATATTTTTGACCGTGTGGAATGTGAGTATCTGGTCTGTTTGTTAGACGGTATATTCGTGCCTTTCTTTATTGAAGAGTATCGTTTTCGTTCAGATACCACTGCTTTAGTCAAACTGGAAGGGGTGGATACCTCGGAAAAGGCCCGTATGTTTACGAATGTAGAGGTCTATTTCCCGAAGAAATATGTCGGTGAGGAGGAAGATTCGGATGATATACCTACCTGGAACTATTTTATTGGCTTTAAGGTGGAAGATGTGAATCATGGTGAGTTGGGCGAGATTGTGGCGGTGGATGACAGTACGATGAATGTCCTTTTTGCCATTGAGAAGGATGGCGAGGAACTTTTGCTGCCTGCCCACGAGGAATTTATCATCAAATTGGATAAGAAAAAGCGTTTGCTGACGGTCGAAGTACCTGATGGCTTGATATAAATATAGAAGGTGCGCACAATGAAGAAAAAAGGAAGGAAAGCATTTTGGCATAATTTCAAGTTTAAGTATAAACTGACCATTACCAATGAAAATACGTTGGAGGAGATTGTGGGACTGCACGTTTCCAAACTCAATGGTGTGTCTGTATTGCTGTCTGCCGTAACGGTAATTTTCCTGATTTCGGCAACTATCATTGTTTTTACTCCTTTACGTAACTATTTGCCGGGATATATGAACAGTGAGGTACGTGCGCAGGTGGTGACCAATGCCTTGCGGGCCGATTCATTACAACAAGTGGTGACGAGGCAGAATATGTATATCATGAACATTCAGGATATATTTAGCGGGAAAGTAAAAGCTGATACAGTCCAATCTATCGACTCTCTGACCATTCTTCGTTCTGATTCTTTGATGGAACGTACCAGGCAGGAAGAAGAGTTTCGCAAGCAATATGAAGAATCGGAACGATATAATCTGACGGCTGTTGATGATAATAATGCCGCTTCCGGATTGATATTCTATCGTCCTACACGGGGCATGATGTCATCTAATTTTGACTTGGAGAACAGGCATTACGGTGTGGACATTGCCGCTAATCCAAATGAAAGTGTGTTGGCAACATTGGATGGGACAGTGATTTTGTCTACTTATACGGCAGAAACCGGTTATGTTATTCAGATACAGCATGGACAGGATTTTGTGTCGGTGTATAAACATTGTGGTTCGTTATTAAAGAAAGAAGGAGATCCGGTGAAAGGTGGTGAAGCTATTGCATTGGTAGGAAATACCGGTGAAAAAACTACCGGACCGCATCTGACATTTCGAATTATGGCATAAGGGACGTGCGATTGATCCCTCAAAATACATTGTATTTTAACAACATTATGAAAAAACAAATAGCGATATTAGGTTCTACCGGCTCTATCGGTACACAAGCTTTACAGGTAATAGAGGAACATCCAGATTTATATGAGGTCTATGCGTTGACAGCCAATAACAGGTCGATTTATTGGTAGAACAAGCCCGTAAGTTCATGCCCGAGGCGGTAGTGATAGCCAATGAGGAAAAATACCTTCAATTGAAAGAGGCGCTGAGTGATCTGCCTGTCAAAGTATATGCAGGAGCGGATGCGCTTTCTCAAATTGTGGAATCACAACCTATTGACATTGTACTGGCTTCTATGGTAGGTTATGCCGGATTGCGTCCTACTATAAATGCGATAAAGGCAGGTAAAGCTATTGCTTTGGCTAATAAAGAAACACTGGTTGTAGCCGGGGAGTTGATTAATGCACTGGCAAATCAGTACCATACACCTGTACTTCCCGTGGATTCGGAGCATTCGGCTATCTTCCAGTGTCTGGAAATAAATAACCGGTTGGAGAAAGTGATCTTGACAGCTTCAGGAGGGCCGTTCCGTACTTATACCATGGAGCAGTTGCAAACAGTGACCAAAGCACAAGCTTTGAAGCATCCCAATTGGGAGATGGGAGCGAAGATAACCATTGATTCGGCTTCCATGATGAACAAAGGGTTTGAAGTGATTGAGGCTAAATGGTTATTCGGAATGCGTCCGGAGCAAATTGAAGTGGTAGTTCATCCACAATCTGTCATTCATTCTATGGTGCAGTTTGAGGATGGGGCCGTGAAAGCACAGTTGGGCATGCCGATATGCGTTTGCCTATTCAATATGCTTTTTCGTATCCGGAGCGCGTGAAATCTTCTTTCGAGCGGTTGGATTTTGCCCGTATAACAGACCTGACTTTTGAACAGCCTGATACCAAACGTTTTCGTAATTTGGCATTGGCATACGAGGCTTTGTATCGGGCCGGAAATATGCCCTGTATAGTGAATGCAGCTAATGAAGTGGTGGTGGATGCTTTCCTGAAAGACAAAATATCTTTCCTGGGTATGAGTGATGTCATAGAACAGACTATGGGTAAAGTTGCTTATATCAAGGAACCGACTTATGTAAGACTATGTGGATACTGATGCTGAGGCGCGTCGGGTAGCGTTGTCCCTTTTGTCATCTTAAATGGTAGTTGGCAGAGAATTATGTTAATTATAAATTATAAAATAGTAAATAGTTAGATTGGAAACATTTTTGATTCGTGCTCTTCAATTGATAATGAGCCTTTCATTATTGGTCATTATTCATGAGGGAGGACATTTTCTTTTTTCACGTCTTTTTAAAGTAAGAGTAGAGAAGTTCTACATATTTTTTGATCCGTGGTTTTCTTTGTTCAAATTCAAACCGAAGAACAGTGATACGGAATATGGTATTGGCTGGGTGCCTTTGGGGGGATATGTGAAAATTTCGGGTATGATAGACGAGTCTATGGATACCGAGCAGATGAAACAGCCTGCTAAGCCATGGGAATTTCGTTCAAAACCGGCCTGGCAGCGTCTGCTTATCATGGTGGGTGGTGTCTTGATGAATTTCTTGCTGGCTATCTTCATCTATTCCATGATTTTATTCCATTGGGGAGATTCTTTTGTATCGCTGCAAGACATGACTCATGGTATGAAATTTAATGAGCGTGCCCGGGAAATAGGTTTCCGTGACGGTGATATTCTTCTTCGTGCGGACGAGAAACCATTGGAGCGTTTCGGGGTGGATATGCTTCGTGATATTGCTGAGGCACGTACAGTGACTGTATTGCGCGACGGAAAGGAAGCCGAAGTATATATGCCTGAGATCAGCTTGTTGGATATAGCAAAGGACGATCCGATGTTTGTTACGGCGTTAGTTCCTAATGTCGTTGACTCGGTGATACCGGGCGGTGGCTTGGATAAGGCCGGTATACAGAAGGGTGATAGTCTGGTCGCGGTCAATGGCGAGAGGTTGAACTCATGGAATGCATTGGTGGAAAAACTGGATAATATGCAGGCTGATGCGGAAGCTACAGGAGATAAAGATGCTTCTCTACAAATGGTATATTCGCGTAACGGACTGCGTGACACCGTGACGGTGCGTACAGACTCTTTGTTTAGAGTGGGTGCAACATTCTCTTCATTGGCTGATTATAAAGAAACAACCCGTGAATTTGGTTTCTTTGAATCTTTTCCTGCCGGGGTGCAATTGGGGGTAAATACGTTGAAGGGATATGTGAACGATATGAAATATGTGTTCACTAAGGAAGGAGCCAAGAGCGTAGGTGGCTTTGGAACGATAGGAAGTATTTTTCCGAAAGTATGGGATTGGCATCGTTTTTGGGAAATGACTGCTTTTCTGTCAATCATCCTTGCGTTTATGAATATTCTGCCTATTCCGGCATTGGATGGCGGACATGTATTATTCCTGCTTTATGAAATCATTGCCCGTCGTAAGCCGAGTGACAAATTTATGGAATATGCGCAGATGGTAGGCATGTTCCTATTGTTTGCCTTGCTCATTTGGGCGAACTTTAATGATATCATGCGATTCTTGTTCTAGGTCTGCATGACAGAAAAGGACACGGCATTTTTATAACAATGCCGATAGGCACGGATTTCCGCAAAGATTGAATCAATCGTCTTTGCGGAAATCTGCGTTTTTTATATTGTTTCTCTCCCGTGGTGAAAAAAAGACATAAAAAAAGAGCGAAAGTTTTTATCAAACCCGCTCACATCCTGAAGAACCCCCCTCCATAATGGGGTTCTTTTCATCTTTCTCGTCTCAGTTGTGTTATCCTCTCTCTCTTGTACCTAAAAAACAACTCTTTTAATACCTATAAAACTAATCTCCTGAAAACTTTCTTTTTCTAATTACCTTAAATCTTACTACTAATACCTTTCTAAATCAATCTTTCTTTACCTAAATCTAATACCTTAAATTAAAATCTTTACCTTAATACTTAATACCTAATTTTGTTCTTTTCTTTATTAACTTAATATTTGGTTTCACAACCACATTGCAAAGGTACGGCTTTTCTTGAAATTAGCAAGTAAATATATGCTGAAAAACATAAAAAAAGGGTGAATTCATGATATATATCAAGAAAACACCCCTTTTTTATTTCTTTTAGCGTTATCGCACACGGATGATGCGTTGATTACTGCTGCCCCGAAATTCCAAGTAAGGAGAGTACAAATCCGGCTCAAATCGTCCGTCTACTATAACATCCACATAATCCAGTATCGGTTTTAACATTTCATCGTTTTGTATCTGTTCAAATGTATATCCAGTATAACACCAGATGTTTTGTCCGGTAGCTTCTTTGATCTGTTTGACCAGAGCCAGGAATTCTTGGGGATGATAAAGTGGATCTCCACCGGAAAAGGTGATTCCGTCCAATAATGGATTGGCATTTATTTCGCAGATCATTTTTTCTATTTTTTCCGGTGTGAGCGGAGTGCCTGCCGATGGATTCCAGGATTCGGGATTCTGGCAACCGCGACAATGGTGACGGCATCCGGCCAGATAGATGGAATAGCGGATGCCTTCACCGTCGACTATTGTTTCAGGATAGGTAAATAACAAGTTCATGCTGATTATCCATGCTTTACCCGGTCACGTTCTTCAGCACGCTTGGCTGAATTCCAAGTGCTGAGGTCGCCTGTCAAATACCCGGTAATGCGACGCATTCGCATTATATTCTCGCTCTGGCAAACAGGGCACTTGTCGTAAATGACTCCTTTGTAACCGCAAGCCTGACAAGTATCAACAGGATGGTTGATGGAACCGTATCCAATGCCTTCGTCATGCATTACTTTTACAATCTTGGCTATGGCTTTTACATTTTTCTGAGCTTCTCCGTCCAGTTCCACGTAAGTGATATGCTCCGCGGGTAATGGCGTGGAAAGGAGCTTCCCGTTTTATCTTCTCGGTGATGGTGATGGGCTCTTTTACATCTACGTGGAAAGAGTTTACATAATAGTCATTGTCCGTCACGCCGGGAATGATGCCGTATTTGCGGCGGTCCATACGGGTGAAGCGTCCGGAAAGTCCTTCGGCAGGAGTGGCAAGTACGGAGAAATTCAACTGATATTTCTGTTTGTATTCGTCTGCCACTTTATTCATTTCCGTAACGGCTTCGAATAATGTATCCCATGCTTTCTGGCTATGTGCGTGACCTTCTCCATAAAGAGCCATCATGCATTGTGTCCGCCGATAAAGCCTATCCTAATGTGCTTGACGCAATACATCCCCACCTGTCGTGGCGAAAGTTTCCTCCGCCTTTCCACACATCATTCCCCATCATGAACGGGAACTGGCGTGCCAGGGCTGTACGTTGATACTGGTAGCGTGCATACAATTGTTCGGCAATCAGTTCGGACAAAGCATGTACACTTTCCATGAATATTTCTTTTGCTTTTCTTTCTATGGCCTCTTTCTTGCCTGACTCTTCCAGACTTTCTGCCTTGATGCGTGCTTCGATGGCCAGCCGGGGCATATTCATGGTGGTGAATGACAGGTTGCCACGTCCTAATGAACTTTTTTCACCTGCTATATTTTCGTATACGCGGGTACGGCATCCCATAGTTGCCAGTTCATAGCGGTAACGTTTAGGGTCCTTGATATCCCATTTCTCATTTTTGTTATAAGGAGTATCCAAAAACATAAAATTAGGGAACAAGGCTTTTGCGGTGGTACGGCAGGCTTTCAGAAACAAGTCGAAATTGGGAGCTTGGAATTCCATTTTGCCTTCCAGTGCCGCTTCGAAGTTTTCCATGGCTTTCTTATAGTCCTCTTCGGAATAAGATACTCCGTCTTTAACCTTGAATATCTGTATGGGGAAGACCGGTACTTCGCCACGGGTACCCAGGCCTTCGATGGTAGCTTTCAGCAGTTCCTCTATGACCATGCGGCCTTCGGGAGAAGTGTCTGTTCCATAATTGATGGAACTGAACACGACTTGATTTCCCCCTCGCGAATGCATGGTGTTCAGGTTGTGGATGAATCCTTCCATGGCCTGATGTGTATCTTTGCGCGTCATGGCGTATGCTTTCTCTTCAATTTTCTTGAGAGCCTCTGTTCCGGGTTCTTTTCCCTCTACTTCTATATAAAACTCGGTTAAAGTTTTCAGATGTTTGCGAAATGTCTTCCGTACCCCTTCCGCCATAAAGAAGTCGAAGGCGGGAATAGCTTGTCCGCCGTGTTGCTCGTTCTGGTTTGTCTGGAATATGATGGTGGCCAGAGTGGCATAACTTTTGAATGGACTGTGGAGTACGGATACTTCCGTTTTTAGTGCGGAAGCCGCGTTCGAACAAGTCATCCAGGTCATATTGGATACAAGTGGTAGTCTTGGTGGGATAGTAATCCAAATCATGTATATGTATGTCGCCCAACTGATGTGCTTCGGCATATTTTTTAGGCAACAGGTATTTATAGGTATAGTCTTTAGTAACTTCCGAGGCAAAAGTCATCATCTGTCCGGCGGGAGTATGGCTGGACATGTTGGCATTACTCAGGTTGACATCATTTTTGTCGATGGCTACAATGCCGTCCATGATGTGCTTCATTTGCGTTTTACGGTCGCGTTCCGTATTCCGCCATTCGCGATAAATAATATATTTCTTGGCCACTTCGGGACGTACTTTCATCAGTTCCTTTTCTACCAGATCCTGAATCTCTTCCACACTGATGGTTGGAGATACGAAATTGCTGATAACCCGCATGGTAATTTCAGCAATCAGTTTGTCTTCATTGTCAATTCCGGAGCATGGAATGCCTTGCCGATTGCATTTTTAATTTTACTGATGGAAAAGTCTTCCCGCTTTCCATCACGCTTAATAATACAAATCTCAGCGTAATTCATTGTTTGAAAAATTAATTGTTAATTTAAAAAACTTGGCTGTCCTTCCAGGCAGGTTTTCTGACTTATCTCTCCCTTAAAACGCCTTCCCGCAAATGGTTTTGTAGTGCATATTGTTTCAGCTCTACGAGAATTACAGCAGCGGGTACTGTTGCTGATTTTCACGGCATTCCCTCTTGGAAGTGGTTAACTTCACCTTGTCGGACAGCTGCAAAGGTATAACATTTTTGGGAAACTTTCTATTTAAAAAATGGATAAAAGTTTTCCAAAACGGATAACTTATTGAAGATGGGAAGGTTATAAAATGTACCACAATGCCATCATGTGGCAGACCGTTCCTCCTAATACGAACAGATGGAAAACAGAGTGCATATAGGGCAATTTGGGGAAGGAATAAAAGACAGCTCCGGTGATGTAAGACACTCCTTCGCCGATTAACCAATAAATAAAAGCGGGAGGCACATGTTGGCAGAGCGGCTTGAAACCTACAAAAATGCTGCATCCCATGGCTATATAGCAAATTGTTTCCAGGTTGCTATGTTCTTTCAGGTTACAAAAACATAGAATGATCCCGGCGAGGGCGCATAGCCATACGAAACTAAGAATTCCCCATCCCCAATAATCTGCTTCCCGCAAGGCTATCAGCATGATGGGGGAATAGCTGCCTGCGATATGCAGATAAATCGAAGCATGATCGAATTTGCGCAACACTTCGCGGTGAGGAGATGGTTTGCTGGCATGATACCAGGTGGAGCTGATATAGGAAGACAGCATACCGAATAGATAGAGCCACATACCGCCTGTTGCCCACGGATTGCCACTTTTCATGGCAGTAAGCAACAGATAACCGCCGCCGGCGATACCTATCAGGATACCAACGCCATGTGACAGGGTATTGGCCCACTCTTCTCCTTTGGTATAGTGTATGGTCAATTTCTTATAAGTTTTTTGGAGTTAATCCCATGCTTTTTGCTTTCTTCAACATGTGTTCTAAAGCAGCATCATGCTCATTAGGGATGATTCCATCCAGTATGGCATCCTTGATAGAACTTTTCAGACTGCCTATTTCACGGCAGGGCTGCAGGTCGAATATCCGCATAATTTCTTCTCCGTCTACCGGAGGTTGGAAATTGCGTATCCGGTCTTTTTCTTCCAGGTCTTTCAGCTTCTGGCGTACCAGTTTGAAGTTATCCAGGAATTTTTGTTTTCGTGCTTCATTTTTTGAAGTTGATTGTCCGCTTCGCACAGCATCATCAAGTCGTCAATATCATCTCCGGCTTCAAAAAGCAGACGTCGCACGGCGGAGTCGGTTACTACATCATCTGCGATAACAATGGGGCGCATGTGCAGGCTGACCAACTTTTGGACATATTTCATCTTCTCATTCATGGGCAGTTTCATCTTGCGGAAGAGATCCGGAACCATTTTCTCACCGATAAAGTTATGATTATGGAAAGTCCATCCTATACGTGGCTCCCAGCGTTTGGTACGTGGCTTGCCTATATCATGCAACAGCGTAGCCAACGCAGCCATAGGTTGTCGGTATGTTTGGAAATATTGTCCACAACTTCCAGGGTATGATAGAAGTTGTCTTTATGGGCACGCCCGTTCCGGGTTTCCACTCCTTGCAGCGCCACCAGTTCGGGAAAAATCAAAGGCAGCAGTCCGCAGCGGTCCAGTTCTATAAAGCCTTTGGATGGTATGGGGGCGAGCAGGATCTTGTTCAACTCATCGGCGATGCGCTCTT
>ENA-OQKM01000007-OQKM01000007.1-human-gut-metagenome-genome-assembly--contig:-NODE-7-length-14777-cov-0.851331_pt1 | contig 14777 bp, 14 predicted proteins | sample MGYA00242781_ERZ504804 | MGnify/ENA primary metagenome ERZ504804 (study PRJEB26092, sample SAMD00036370) | human gut metagenome | host: Homo sapiens | study: EMG produced TPA metagenomics assembly of the... | reverse complement strand
TCGGTTTCCATGTCGGTACGTAATCTTGGATATATGTACGGCAGTATCCGTGCAAGGGGATGGGAGTTTCCATGCAAGAAGACTGCATCATTTGTTGCACCACTCGGCTGAACGTGCTTTTCACTCAAGTGAAGTGCCGTTGCCACCTGTGTGAAACGGTTGCTTCACCAAGGTGAAGCAATAAAGTCATAAGACTGTTTTCACGGTTGCATCCTGTTGATAAAATACATCTATTGAAGTTTTGTCATTTTGTGTGTGGCGGTTGTTGTGTTGTACATTGATGAACGATACCGCCGCTTACCTACCGGTTGAGAGCCTTTATGGATGTTTTTTCACAGTAATTGGTTGATAATTAGAAGAATACTGTGTAGGAAAAATTTTATATTTCACGTTCAATTCAGATGTTGTTTTCCATTGTCTTGAAGAATTTTTTTTTGATATTGATAAGATTTCATTGTTTAATGCTTGAATTGTATTTGTTCCTGCTTGCTTGAATTGCCATCTTTGCAATGTTAATTTTTAATTCAAATAACTATGAAAACAAAGACATTCTTAATTTCAGCTGCTATTCTTCCATCCATGGGGCATTACCGTTGTTTGCGAAAGCAATAACGTGTTGGAAATCTATTTTTAGTTTAATTTTACTAGCAATATTTTTAATTAAACTCTAATACATTATTTATGAAACAAATTGCATTTACATGGTTGCTGTGCATACTTAGTATATGTGCCTATGCTCAGCAAATTACTGTTACCGGAACAGTGACGGATGCGGAGAATAATCCGTTGATTGGTGCGGCTGTTGTTGTAGTAGGAACTACGGATGGCGTGATTACCGATTTTGATGGCAAATATACCATTAAGGCCGCTTCCGGTCAGTCTTTGAAATTCTCTTATGTAGGTTATCAGGAGCAAACTGTTAAGGTTGATGGCCGCAGTGTGATTAATGTGAAATTGTCGGAAGGTGAATTGTTGGACGAGGTGGTGGTTATCGGTTACGGTACAGTGAAGAAAAGCCATTTGACAGGTGCGGTCGCTTCTGTTTCCGGTAAAGAGTTACAGGCAAATGTTGCACGTAGTGCTTCAGCTGCTTTGCAAGGAAGAGTTGCCGGTGTTACTGTGTCGGCTGCCAACGGTCAGCCGGGGGAAGGCTTGAATATTAATGTCCGTGGTATCAGTTCATTGAGTGCCACCAGTCCGCTTTATGTGATTGACGGTGTGTATGGTGATATCAATATGGTTGATCCCGCTGACATTCAGTCTATTGAAGTGTTGAAAGATGCTTCGGCTGCTGCTATTTATGGTTCTCGTGCTGCTAATGGTGTTGTATTGGTCACTACTAAAGCGGTCGTTTGGAAACTCCTGCCCGTGTAACAGTGGATGCCTATACAGGCGTTCAGATGGTTGCCAAATACATTGATGTAATGGATGGTAATCAGCTTCGCGATTTGGCAAAGGCTACCGGTTATAGTTCGGCAGAAGGGTTGCTGAATTGGAATGGAGGTGCTGGAACAGACTGGCAGAAAGAACTTTATAACTCGGCTATGGTGAGCAAGGTTAGCTTGAATGTATCTGGAGGAAACAAGACTTCGACCTATAATCTTTCGGGAAGCTATCTTAACCAGGATGGTATTGTGAATACTACCGGTTATGAGGCATGGAACATTCGTTCTAAGAATACTTTTTCTTTTTTCAATAATCATTTGCGTATGGGGACTACGTTGATGATGAAATTCTATAAAAAGAAGTACGAAGATGTTTCATATACTCCGCTCTGACAGCTGTGCCTATGTGGAATGTATATGGTGAAGATGGCACTTGGGGTGTCGCTCCGGAATGGACGAGAGGAGATAATCCTGTGGGTTGGACAGAAGCCTATGATTACCAAAGACATGGGATAGACATTTTATTGAATGGCTATGCCGAAGTGGATTTGTTCTTGAAAGGATTGAAATATAAATTCAATGTAGGTATAAACAAATATACAAGACGTAATTATGCCTATAGTTCTCCTTATTATTTCAGTTCTACTTCACAAAAGAATGAAGCGGAATTGTCGGAAAGTACAGACTGGGAGAACGATTGGTTGATTGAAAATACAATCAATTATGATAATACGTTTGGCAATCATACGGTTTCTGCTTTGGTGGGTTATTCTGCCCAGCGTAACAATGCGCGTGGTTTTGGTGCAGGACGTAAGGGTTTCCCGGAAGGTTTCTCTGTGATTGACGCCGGTTCGGTTTCTTCACAAAATACATCGGGTAGCGCGTGGGCCAATACAATGATTTCTATGTTTGGGCGTGTGATGTATTCGTATGCCGATCGTTATATGCTGTCTGCTTCTGTTCGTCGGGACGGTTCTTCCAAATTTGCAGATGGAAACCGCTGGGGCACATTCCCGTCTGTATCTTTGGGTTGGAATGTGATGAATGAAGATTTCTTTGAAAATATCAAGGAAACCATGAATGAATTGAAAATTCGTGCCAGTTATGGTGTATTGGGTAATTTGAGCGGCATTGGCAATTATGCTACCCAGTCTGTTGTTTATAAAGGTATGAATAACATGATGGGCACAGAACTTTGGGAAGGTGCCATTACCGGTAAGGAATGGACTTCACCCATGAATGTGACTTGGGAAAAGACGAGACCTTGAACTTGGGTTTGGATTTTGCTTTCTTGAACAATAAGTTCAGTGTCAGTGCTGATTATTTTATTCAGAAAACAGAAGATATGTTGTTGTCTATGCCGCAGTCTTTGAGTTTTGGCTTGAGTGGGAATCCTACAGTAAATGCAGGTACAGTAGAAAACAAAGGATTTGAGATTTCATTGAATCACCGTAATAATGTAGGCGATTTGTATTATCATGTAGGTGTCAATGCCACCTTTATCAAGAATGAACTGACGGAAGTAAACGGAAGTCGTGATGAATGGCAGGGATTCAATCCTCATGCCAAAGGAACGATCACTTATGCCAAGACCGGTCATTCCATAGGTTATTTCAATTTGATAAAGACGGATGGTGTATTCCAAAGCCAACAAGAAATTGATGCGTATGTGGATAAGAACGGTAATAAGATCCAGCCTAATGCACAACCGGGTGACTTGCGTTTCGTGGATTATAACGGAGATGGTAAGATTGACAATAATGACCGTCAGGATGTAGGCTCTGCTTTCCCGAAAGTTAATTTGGGTGTAAGTCTGGGTGCTGAATGGAAAGGTTTGGATTTGAATATGTTCTTTGACGGAAACTTTGGCAACAAGATTTACAATGCCCAGTATTATAGTACGGTTTATAATGAATCAACGGGAAACCAATATGCAGAACGCATGAACAGCTGGACTGAAAACAATCATTCTGACATTCCTCGCTGTTTGTTTGGTACTAGCGATCCTAATGGTACAAACTGGGGCTATACGGACCGTTGGTTGGAAAATGGTTCATTCTTGCGCTTGAAGACTTTGGAATTAGGTTATACGTTGCCCAAAGTATGGGTATCTAAAGCCGGTTTGCAGAATGTGCGTGTTTATACGGCTATGGAAACCTTTTACACTATAACGATTATAAAGGATATACTCCTGACTTGGGTATGGTAGATGCCGATGGTGCCGGTACATCAGGTGGTTCGGGTGTAATGACCCGTGGTTGTGATGACGGTCGTTATCCGATGGCACGTACTATCACCTTTGGTTTACAAGTAAATTTCTAATTAGGAATAAGTAATATTTGCAGAATATGAAAAAGAATTTTATAAAAATACATAGCTGCATTGGCTGTAGCTCCAATGTTATTGTCTTCTTGTAGTGATGACTTTCTGAATGAGATTGATCCTAACCGTCAGACTCCGACCACTTTCTGGACATCCGAGGATAATGTGATGAAAGGCTTGTCCGCAGTTTATAATCCTTTCCGCCGTATGACCAGTGGATATTATGGCGGGTTGGAAGGTATCATGCATCTTCAGATGCGCGGTGACGACCTTTACCCCACTCGCGGAGAAGAACCTTATATTTGGGAATATTTGTCGTTTGTCAACACAACGAATACAAAGGATTTGAGCTGGGGAAACATCTATGAAGGCATTCAGATGGCAAACGAATTCATATATCGTGCGGCTACGGTTGATATGGACGAAACCAAACGTGAGCAAATGATAGGTGAGGCTTATTTCTTACGTGGATTCTGGTACTTCCGTTTGCGTACTGATTATCGTGATGCGGTTATCCGTACTCTCCCGCAGGATGCAGATCCGGAAACTCATGGACTGTCTAGCAGTGATGAAGTGCTGGAACAGGCTATTTCAGACTTTAAGGAAGCCAAGTCTCGTTTGCCTAAGCTTCGTTCAAGCGATGAGAACGGTCGTGTAACTCAAGGTGCGGCTATTGCATGTTGGGTAAAGCTTATATCTGGAAAGGGGATTATCAGGCCGCTAAGGATGAGTTTGAAATTATAATGAATGGTTATGGTTACGATTTGACTCAAAAGTATGAGGACAACTTCCGTGACGATACGGAATTTAATGCTGAATCTATTTGGGAAATCAATTATGATGCCAAAGGTAATTCGGGTGACTCTTGGGGCAATGGCACTAGTGACGACTCGTTTATGGGAAACAACCTTGCTCATTATTTTGGCCCGACACTGAAAGGTGAGAATATTGGCGGTGGTTGGTATAAGATGCAGCCTTCTCCCTATTTGATAAAAGAATTCATTTCCGAGCAGCGTCCGGAAGGATCTGATTCCAAATGGGATAAGCGTTTGTACACTACGTGCTTCTTTAAATATTCTGATTTCGGTGATGTGAAGCCGGATGAAAAATTCTATGGTGGTAAAGTGGAATTTGATGATATGTTTAAATGGACGGTACTGCCCGAAGGCGATGGCAAATATGGTATTGCCAAGCAAGGATATGCTCCTGCTTATCCGGTTATCGAGGGTGTTCAAGGGCGTTTCATGATGAAGAAGTTTGCAGCTTGGTGGGTTCCCACAGGATGTACGATGTATTCTAACGATGCCGGACGTATCAACAATTTACGTATTATGCGCTTTGCAGAAGTTTTGTTGCTCCACGCTGAGGCTTGTCTGGAAACCAATGATGAAAGCGGAGCAATGAAAGATATTAACCGGATTCGTGTACGTGCCGGGCTGCCGGAGAAAAACTTGAGTGGAAAAGATGCTATAATGACAGAACTCCAGAAACAGAAATTGCTGGAATTTGCCGGAGAGAATATACGTTGGGATGATATGGTTCGTTGGTACGGAAATGATCCTGCTAAGTTGAAAGCTATCATGCACGAACGCAAGACCGATTCTCAACATTATGAATTGCTTTACGAAGAAAATGAAAGTGGTGAAAAGGAATTGGTAAGGAATATAAACCGACAGACCGCATTTCGGATACACAAGGATTTGACCATTTTGAAGCTAAATTCCTGTACTTCCCGATACCTCAGGCAGAGGTGGACGCTAATTTGAATTTGGAGCAAAAGCCGGAATGGAGATGATTGTATTGAACTGATAATTAAAAAGTATGAGAGGTGTGTCAAAACGTGGATAATGCCATCATTTAGTTCGCAGGGGCGAGGTCCGCTCGCCCGAAAACAGTTTGCTTTGTGTCTTCGGGCAGGCAAACCCTTCCCCTACAACTGACGATGGGATAGGCCCGGTTTAGTTTTGACACACTCCCATAAAAACAATGAAGCCAAATGAAAAGGAAAGGATATTATTTATGCTCTTTGTTGGTTATGATATTTGTATTTTTGTCATGTCGTGATGAAGAACAGGATTGTACCCAAGCTATGCAGGATATACAAAACCAGTTGAAGGAAAATGATTTATTGAAATCTGTTTCTCAAGAACGTGAACAATGTGTTTTGTTATTCGAGTCCAATAAGATAATTTTTCCGCAAGAGTTAATCCAAAGTGTAGATGTGGATGCGGAAAACTGGAAAACGACTTTGACATTTGCCAATGGAAGCACTTATGTTATACCTACCTTAGGTACTTCGATTGACAACTTGATATTGAGTTCTACAGTCAATCCTTCCGGTTGCAATCCATTATCGGCCAGTGTAGTTGTAAAATTACCTGTATTGGGACGCATTAAACTGATTGTACACAGCAAACCGGGAAAGCATACGCCTGACGTGGAATATACATTTAAAGATGTAGGATTAAAACAGAATATTCCGGTATTGGGACTTTATCCCAATTATAATAACCAGATCACTTTAATTTATACGGATTTGCAAGGAAATGAACGTGCTCGGTCCAATCTAAAGCTTCAGACGAAAACATTGGAAAGCAGAAGGCTGCCTAAGGAAATCAGAGTGGTAAAGGCTCAATATGACCGAATGGAGCCAGGCATGAATTTGGTAAACTCCCCCGGACAGGATGAAACAGACACTTCTATCCCTTATATGATAGATGCAGACGGAGAAATCCGTTGGATTCTTGATTGGGAGAAGTCGGATGAACATCGATATATCGGAATCGGGTGCGGATTGATCCGGATGCAGAACGGACATTATATGACCGGTGACGGAAACCATCATCGGATGGTGGAGGTGGATATGATGGGAAATACAATTCATAATTGGGATATGCTGGAAAGGGGATACACTATGCATCATGCCATATCTCAAGATAAGCAAGGCAATATATTAGCGACTGTGAGCAAGACTTCCGCTAAAATCGCCAATGGGAAAGATGTACGGATAAATGATTTTATTATTATGATGGATCGAAAAGGGGAGATATTGCAAGAATGGGATTTGGTGCACATGTTGGATTCGGCTCGCTATGGAATGACCGATTATGATCTAACCTCAGACCCTTTTGCACAAAGTGCCAGTAATTGGGCGCATAATAATGGTATAGTAGAGTGGGGAGATGATTATCTGGCTACAGCTCGTTATCAAGGAATCTTTAAGTTTAATAAAGCTGGAGGTATTGAGTGGATTATATCGCCTCATGGGTATTGGAGAGATAAATACTTGAAATTATTATTGAATCCTCTTCATGCCGACGGGACTCCTATTACTGATCCTGAGGTGATAGCCGGAACGAAGAATTGTGATGATTTTGAATGGCCTTGGGGATGTCATACAGCTGTCCCATTACCTAATGGACACATTCTTTATTTCAATAATGGTTATGGGCGTAACTTCAAACTGGATTTTACAGACAGGAAAAATATTTATACTTGCGGCATAGAATATGAAGTGGATGAAGTGAACCGTACGGTTCGCCAAGTTTGGCAGTATGGAAAAGAGCGTGGTGCCGCGTATTTTACTCCGGCCCGTTCCGGGGTGCAATATTTGGAACAAACGGGTAACAGATTAATTTGTCCGGGAATGAGCAATGTGCTTAGCAATGGCAATCGTGGTGCACGCGTGACAGAAGTAGATCCTGAAACACAGGATGTTGTGTTTGAGCTGGAATTGGAAGATGCGATTTACCAGCGGGTTTACCGTATGTCTCTTTATCCTGAGAACCAATAACAACACTGTATAGAATATGATTGATTTTTGATAAAATAGTATAATTCTAGATGCTTGGATAGCATTCTTTTACTGTAAAAGATGGATTGATAACAATGAAAAGAAAATAAGATATGAACGGATATTTCAAAAAACAAATAGAAGCATTGCGCCAACGCCATGAAGCGTTGTTGCAACGTCCTAATGAAATGCAGGAAGAAACGAACGGTGTCATCCGCCGTTATGTTTATCCGGTACTGACACGCCAGCATATTCCCCTGGAAGTGGCGTTATGACTTCAACCTGCCACCAACCTTGTTGTATGGAGCGTATCGGCTTTAATGCTACCATGAACAGTGGTGCCCTGAAATGGAACGGAAAGTATCTGATGGTGGTGCGTGTGGAGGGAGCAGACCGGAAGTCGTTCTTTGCCATAGCCGAAAGCTAACGGGGTGGACAATTTCCACTTTTGGAAACGTCCGCTGGTATTGCCCGATGTGGATCCGGCGGAAACCAATGTGTACGATATGCGTCTTACCGCTCACCAGGATGGATGGATTTATGGTATCTTTTGCAGCGAACGCCATGATGACAAGGCACCGGCGGGAGATCTGGTCGGCGGCGGTGGCAAAGGCGGGAATCGTACGCACGCGCAATCTGGTGGACTGGGAACGGTTGCCCGACTTGAAAGCGGCGAGCCAACAGCGCAATGTGGTGTTGCATCCCGAATTTGTGAATGGGAAATATGCCCTCTACACCCGTCCGCAGGATGATTTTATTAATGCCGGAAATGGGGGAGGAATAGGATGGGCGTTGATAGACGACATCACCCGGGCGGAGGTGAAGGAGGAAATGATAATAAACCACCGTTATTATCACACGATCAAAGAGGTGAAGAACGGAGAGGGACCGCACCCCATCCGCACCTCCCAAGGATGGCTGCACCTGGCGCACGGAGTACGCGGATGTGCCGCCGGACTGCGCTATGTGCTCTATCTCTATATGACCGCAGCCGATGAACCGTGGCGCGTCATAGCTGAACCAGCCGGCTATCTGCTGGCTCCGCTGGCGGGGGAAAGGGTGGGCGATGTGTCCAATGTGCTTTTCTCGAACGGATGGATAGCCGATGACGACGGTACGGTATACATCTATTATGCCTCCAGCGACACGCGGATGCACGTGGCGGTCTCTACGGTGGATCGCTTGGTGGACTACTGTCTGCACACGCCTGCCGACGGATTGCGTTCCGCAGCTTCAGTGGCAGCGGTGAACGCGCTGATAGATCGCAACGAGGCATTTCTGAACGGGTAAAATAGAAGGAATATAAAGGCATTGATAAGATAAAGTCGTTTTTAATGCGGAATGGCTGTTTTTTAGGTGGAAAGAGAAGTGGATAATGCCATTTATTTTCTTGTCGAAAGGGAATAAATGGCTAATTTTGTAATTATAAACCCAAAATAGATATTGTATGAAAAAGATTGCTTTATGGGCTATGTGCATAGCCGTAATGGTGTTGTCGGGTTGCCGGAAGGCTCCGGAATGGAAAGCGGAACATGTGTTTGTCATCGGTTTGGACGGATGGGGCGCCTACAGTGTGGCAAAGGCGGATATGCCGAACGTGAAGGCGTTGATGGATGCCGGATGCTACACGTTGAAAAAACGCAGTGTACTTCCTTCATCCAGTGCTGTAAATTGGGCTTCCATGTTTATGGGGGCAGGTCCTGAACTGCACGGGTACACGGAGTGGGGATCAAGAACGCCCGAACTACCTTCGCGTGTGCTGAACGAGCATGGCATTTTCCCCACCGTGTTCAGCGAGTTGCGCAAGGCGGCTCCCGATGCCGAGATGGGCGTACTGTATGAATGGGATGGTATCAAGTATCTGGTAGATACGCTGGCTTTGAACCATCATGCGCAGGCACCCGACTATAACACGCATCCTACGGCTTTGTGTGACATGGTCTGTGAGTATATTATGCAGAAAAAACCGGTGTTGAGTGCTTTCTGTTTCGACAACCCTGACCACGTGGGGCACGGTGACGGACACGATACTCCGGCTTATTATGCCAAACTGAGAGAACTGGACGGCTATGTGGGCCGTATTGTGGATGCCATCAAGGAAGCGGTATTTATGAAAACAGCATCATTATTGTCACCGCTGATCATGGGGGAATCAATAAGGGACATGGCGGAAAGACCATGGAGGAGATGGAAACGCCGTTCATTATCGCCGGAAAGAACATCAAGAAGGGGGGAGCTTTCGAAGAGAGCATGATGCAGTTTGACTGTGCGTCTACTATAGCATCTGTTTTCAATCTGGAGCAACGCAGGTGTGGATAGACGCCCCATGACACAGGTGTTTGAATAAAAGATGAAGCGGATACTATGAAATTGCATATCGTTGATATTCTGATTATTTGTGCTTATCTGATGGTTATTGTCGCCATCGGGTTGTTTTTGAAAAAGAAGGCGGCAAAGAATATGGATTCTTATTTTTTGGGCGGAAAGTCGTTGCCGTTTTATATGTTGGGGCTGTCGAATGCATCGGGCATGTTTGATATTACCGGCACCATGCTGATGGTGTATTGGGCTTTTGCTTATGGGTTCAAAAGTCTGTGGATTCCATGGTTGTGGCCCGTGTTCAATCAAATTTTCCTGATGGTCTATCTGTCGGTGTGGCTCCGCCGGAGCAATGTGCTGACGGGCGCCGAATGGATAAAGACCCGTTTCGGGCAGGGGCGGGGGGCTACGCTCTCGCATACTATTGTCATTGTCTTTGCTCTGCTCAGCGTGCTGGGCTTCTTGAGCTACGGGTTTATCGGAATCGGCAAGTTCATGGAGATCTTTTTTCCGTGGGAGGTAGTGTCGCAGTATGTGCCCTGGGATATTCCGGTACAATATGTGCCTCATTTTTACGGCATTTTCTTTACGGCCATTGCTACCTTCTATGTGATGCTGGGCGGTATGCTCAGCATTGTGTGGACGGATGTGGTGCAGTTCCTCATCATGACGGTGGCGGGTGTGGTCATTGCCATTATCGGGATGAACATGGTGGCTCCTGAAATGATCCGGGAATTTGTGCCTGCAGGGTGGGAGTCGCCTTTCTTCGGCTGGACGCTGGACATTGACTGGAGTGAACGGATGAGTTTGCTGACGGAACGCATGGCGGACGAGCCTTACAGCCTGATGGGTATCTTTGTGATGATGGCGTTGCTGAAAGGGATTTTTATGAGCATGGCGGGACCTGCTCCGAACTATGACATGCAGAAGATCCTGTCGTGCAAGTCACCCAAGGAGGCGGCGCTGATGAGCGGTTCGGTATCGGTCATTCTGCTGATTCCGCGTTATCTGATGATTATGGGGTTTGCGTTGCTGGCTATCTATTTCTTTAAAGTGGATGGAGGACTGGAACAGATGACGGCTGTCCACACGGATTTCGAAACAATTCTTCCTCACCTGATTACGAAGTATGTGCCGGTGGGGCTGGCGGGTTTGTTACTGGCAGGATTGCTGTCGGCATTCATGTCTACATTCGCTTCTACGGTGAATGCGGCACCGGCCTATGTGGTGAATGATATTTATCTGAAGTATATCAACCCAAGGGCTTCCGTCAGGACACAGATACGGGCGAGTTACCTCGTTTCGGTACTGGTGGTGGTTATCAGTACGGTGATGGGCTTTTTTCTGAAGGACATCAACGAGATTTTCCAGTGGATTGTGGGCGCGTTGTTCGGCGGATATATTGCCGCCAATGTGTTGAAGTGGCACTGGTGGCGGTTTAATGGTGAAGGGTATTTCTGGGGAATGACTTCGGGTGTGGTGGCTGCCATTGTGATGAAGTTCACGGTACCCGATTCGTTGGTACTTTATTTTTTCCCCGTGTTGTTCGGCATTTCGCTGGTGGGTTGTATCGTGGGTACGTACTCGGCACCTCCTACTGACGAGGAGACGCTGGTGAACTTCTATATCCGGGTACGTCCGTGGGGGTGGTGGAAACCGGTGGCGGCCAAGGCGGTAGCACGCTATCCGCAGGTGACGCGCAACCGCCATTTCAAGCGGGATATGTTCAATGTGGCGATTGGTATCGTGTGGCAGTGCTGTCTCACTATTGTGCCCATGTATCTGGTGGTGCGCGGTACGGGGGGACTCATTGCGTCGGTGTTGCTGCTGGTGGTGACCACGTGGTGTTGAAATATACCTGGTACAGGCCGTTGTGCAGGGAAGAGAAGGAATATGATGAGTTGATGAAACGTATCGGAATGGACTGATAGACAAAAAAGGGTAAATGTGTCAAAACTAAAATGCTACCCCGCAAAGTTACAGATCGTATTTATAACACTTAAAAAAGGGTCGTATCAAGCTCTGTATTGAGTAATGATACGGCCCTTTCTTTAGCCTTTTAGGATGTTCAAATGCCAGATTATAAGTTCATATTTTCAAAAACAGAGTTTTGACATCCTCTTTTTGTCTGTCAATATCAACCGGAAGGTTTAGCTCACTTCGGGCGGCTCCAGTATGCGGCTGGCGTACTCATGTTGTAGCGGTAGCTCGACACCTTGTTTCATCAGTATTCTTCCGGAGAACATTTTGTTGTCCAGTGGCAGCGGACGGGCATCTTTTCCGGTTTAGTTCCGTGATGCGGTATTGCTTGTCGGCTTTCAGCCTGTCCATGCGGAAACGGGGAACAATCTGATTGCAATAATGCTGAATCTTGTAGGCAAGAACACGGCATGTTTTTTCTGTGGGGTGTAGAGCATCAGTGAGAAAGCACCTCTATCATTGTAAGGCGAGATGAGACGGTATGATAAATTGCCCAGCTGTATCATCGGACGGATTTTCTTGTAGGTAATAATGGCTTCACGTTTTCGGGAACGGACAACGGCAGGGAGGTGTTCGGAGTAGCTATCAGAATATCTTGTTCCTATACCCGGAGCGGAAAGGAAGAGAAGAGGCATAAGTTTGCCGGAAGTAGTTTTTTCATGGGATGGTATTTTTTGAAGTAATAATGATCTGTATGTTGGAGTTATGCAAAATGAAAGAAGTTTTTGGCATTTTATGATAGAATATTATTCATGTGGCACTATGTGCGCATTTTATGTAATTATGAGGTGCTTTGCCGCAATAAATATCAAGGAATCTTTTTATCTTTGCGAATATTGGTAATCAGTGCTTAAGTATAAAAAAAGGTTATGGAAAAGAGAGATAAAGAGGAAATGAGCCGCAGGAAGTTTCTGAAGATAGTAGGCGTCAGTGCGGCTGCATCGGCGGCAGCCTGTATGGTTGTGCATCCGAAGGGAAACCGGCTTCATCCGAGGCTTCTGTATTGGGCGAAGTGCCTGTGGATAAAATGACGTATCGCGTTTCCCCCAAAGGGGAGCGTGTCTCACTTTTAGGATATGGATGTATGCGCTGGCCGTTGAAACCTGCACCGGACAGCGATGGAAATGTGATAGATCAGGATGCGGTGAATGAACTGGTGGATTATGCTATCGCTCATGGAGTGAATTATTTCGATACATCTCCTGTTTATTGCCAAGGGTTTTCTGAAAGAGCCACCGGTGCGGCCTTGAAACGTTATCCCCGCGAAAAGCTCTTGATTGCGACAAAGATGTCCAATTTCCAAAACTATACTCGTGAGAATTCCATCAAGATGTACCATCAGTCGATGAAAGAATTGCAGACGGATTATCTGGATTATTATTTGCTTCATTCCGTAGGTGGAGGGGAAGGGATCAAGACTTTCCATGACCGTTATATTGACAATGGAGTTCTTGACTTTTTACTAAAAGAGCGTGAAGAAGGCCGTATTCGTAATTTGGGATGGTCATTTCACGGATCGGTGGAAGTGTTTGATTATTTGCTGTCGCTGGATGTGAAATGGGATTTTGTGCAAATTCAGATGAACTATGTAGATTGGCGCCATGCTTCGGGTAGAAATGTTAACGCGGAATATTTGTATGGAGAGTTGGCCAAGCGTGGAATTCCGGCTGTGATTATGGAGCCGCTGTTGGGAGGACGTTTGTCTAAACTGAACGACCACCTGGTGGCGCGCTTGAAGCAGCGTCGCCCGGAGAACAGTGTGGCATCGTGGGCGTTCCGTTTTGCCGGTACGTATCCCAACGTGTTGTGTGTGCTGAGTGGAATGACTTATATGGAACATTTGCAGGATAACCTTCGGACTTATTCGCCCTTGGAACCTTTGAATGAGGAAGAAAAAGAGTTCTTGGAAGAAACAGCCCAATTGATGCTGAAGTTCCCTACGATTCCTTGCAATGACTGCAAATATTGTATGCCCTGTCCTTACGGCTTGGATATTCCGGCGATTCTGGTGCATTATAATAAATGTGTCAACGAAGGAAATGTGCCTAAAAGCAAGTCAGGATGAGAATTACCGCTGTGCACGGCGTGCTTTCCTGATAGGTTATGACCGTAGTGTGCCCAAACTGCGGCAGGCAAGTCATTGTACCGGATGTAACCAGTGTAATCCGCATTGCCCTCAAAGCATTGATATTCCCAAAGAACTGCATCGCATAGACGCATATGTGGAACAGTTGAAACAAGAGACTTTATAATGGAATGGATAAACATGATAAAATAACGAATGCTTATGTTACGTAAAATAAGACTTGCCGCCGCCCTTTTGTTCTTTACAATGATCACGTTGCTGTTTTTGGATTTTACTGGAACTGTGCATGGTTGGTTTGGCTGGATGGCGAAAATACAGTTCCTTCCTGCCGTGCTGGCATTGAATGTGGGGGTGGTGATAGCCCTTGTTTTGTTGACTCTGCTTTTGGGGCGTGTCTATTGTTCGGTTATCTGTCCGTTAGGGGTGTTTCAAGATATCATTTCCTGGGTTTCGGGAAAGGTAAAGAAGAATCGTTTCCGCTACTCGCCTGCTTTGTCGTGGTTACGCTATGGGGTATTGGCAGTGTTTGTCGTCGCTTTGGTAGCAGGGGCGGTTTCATTGGCGGCGTTTGAATTGCTCCTTACAGTGCATACGGCCGTATCGTTTCTAACCTGCTGACACCTTTGTATCAGTGGGGGAACAATGTACTTGTCCTATGGGCGGAGCGTGTGGACAGTTATGCTTTTTATTCGGTAGATGTTTGGATGAAAGGTCTTTCTACTTTTGCAGTTGCAGTGGGTACTGTGATTGTGCTTTTTATTTTGGCATGGCGTGGAGGAAGAACTTATTGCAATACCATTTGCCCGGTGGGTACAGTATTGGGATTCTTATCTAGATATTCTTATTTTAAACCGGTTATTGATACGTCTAAATGTAATGGTTGCGGACTTTG
>ENA-OQKM01000005-OQKM01000005.1-human-gut-metagenome-genome-assembly--contig:-NODE-5-length-16306-cov-1.457136_pt1 | contig 16306 bp, 21 predicted proteins | sample MGYA00242781_ERZ504804 | MGnify/ENA primary metagenome ERZ504804 (study PRJEB26092, sample SAMD00036370) | human gut metagenome | host: Homo sapiens | study: EMG produced TPA metagenomics assembly of the... | reverse complement strand
GCTGATCCGGAACAACTATCAGTTCAGCATTTCCGGTAAGGCCAAAGAGAATATGGAGACGGTCAAGCGCAGCAGCAACAATGTGATCGAGTTTCTGCAATCTGAGGGCTATATCCGCTTCAAGGCCGACAGTGAAGCCAGCTCCAAGGCACTGTATGAGGCGTATCAGCGCTGGTGCGAGGACAATGCGCAAAAGCCCATGTCTGCAAATCGTCTCAGCTCGGAACTGGCGCAGAACGAGCGCCTTTACAATGTAGAGGCCACCAACAATGTCCATGTCGGTGGCAAGCGGGTGCGCGGTTTTATGGGCATTGAAGTGGTCAACCCACTGCCGTATTAAAAATGAGAACCGGACTTCAAAATTGCCGTACACGCCGTACACTCTGTACGGCATTTTTCAACTTCATCCGCAAAATACGGTTTTGCTTGTGCCTTTGGTGAAGCAATTCACAGCATCGTGTAAAATCTGCCGCTGAATCGGCGTTCGGTACACAAAACCGGCGTACAGCAGCGTACACAAGCCGTCTATGCCGTACCGAGCCGTACACGGACAGCCTATTTTAACGGCTTCAAAATCAATGCTTGTGAAATCCGTAAAGATTTTTGTCGTAGGTCGAACGCACTGCACCATCAGGTGATTTACCGAAGCGTGAATCCGCTGCTCCGGATTGCGGCATATCCTGCCGTTCTGTATGTTCTCATGCCGAACGATGAAGCCGATAGGGCGCTGCTGCGAACAGGGCATCACGGGCAGAAATCTGAGCGGATTTGCAGCACAGCGGATTTTTCACCGACAAGCACACTGGCATCACCGATACGAAAACCGATTATACGAAATTATGGAGGTAAAACCAAATGAAATCCAATCTGAGAAATGAAATCAAGTCGTACATCGTCCGTCAGGGCATGACCATGCAGGAGGTGGTCGATCTGCTGCATGACGAACACGGCTGGTCTGACAGCGTATCTAACCTGTCCAATAAGCTCCAACGGGAGTCCCTGCGCTATGTTGAAGCCGTCCAGCTTGCCGATGCGCTGGGGTACGAAATCGTTTGGCAACGGAGAAAGTGAGGAGGGATTTTTATGACAGAGGCAGAGAAGAAACTGTTGCAAGCACAGCACCGCTTGGAGGAAGCGCAGGCACGGAACCGGGTCAAGGAACGCAAGGTCCGTACCCGTAGGCTCATTCAGGAGGGTGCAATCTTGGAGAAAGTGCTGCCGGAGGTGCGGACGATGGAGCTGTCTGCGCTGGAGGATTACCTGATGCAGAAGCTGCCGCAGCACAATTGAATCCGCTGGGAGGTCTCCGGGAAACCGGGGGCCTCCTCTTTTCCTCCCGTAAGCGCACTTACTCACCACCCTAAAGGGCAGTGGTATTTCCTGCGGAAATCGTGCGCGTCTGCGAGGCGGATGCGGCTGCTGCGGCAGCTCCAGACAATGCCACAGCACTTGCAGGGTGCTGCTGTCATCGTCTGCGCAGGTCGCAGTTGTTTCTGCTTTGGAAACAGCTTGCACCCTGCCCGCACAAACCTGCCACCGGCAGCTTTGTTTGCGGCTATGCCCGAAGCTCATCTTCGGGGCATTTCTCTTTTGCGAAAGAGAAACAGAAAAAGGAAGAACGAGGTGAAGAAGATATGGCGATTTATCATTTGGAAGCGAAGGTGGTCAGCCGGGGCGCAGGCCGCTCCGCAGTAGCTGCTTCTGCCTATTTGAGCTGCTCCCGCCTGTATAACGATTACGACGGGATTCAGACACGACTACACGAAAAAACAAGGGCTTGTCTGGCAGCAGATGTTTCTGCCGGAATATGCCCCACAGGAATGGCAAGACAGAGAAAAACTGTGGAACGCCGTGGAGGAAGTAGAGACAGCAAAAGACAGCAGGCTTGCCCGTGAGTTTGTTGTGGCTCTGCCCATAGAGCTAAACCGGGAACAGCAGATCGAGCTGCTGCAAGACTTTATCCGGGAGCAATTTGTGTCCGATGGAATGTGCGCCGACGCTGCCATCCACGACACCGACGGTCACAATCCCCACGCCCACATTCTCCTGACGGTGCGCCCGCTGGATGAGCAGGGACGCTGGCAGTACAAGACCGAAAAAGAATATCTCTGTATGAGAAACGGTGAAGAACGAGGCTTCACCGCCGCCGAGTTCCGGGCGGCGCAGAACGAGGGCTGGGAGAAGCAATATCCCTACAAGGTCGGCAAAAAGAAGGTCTATATGACACCGTCTGCTGCCGAGGCGCAGGGACTCATCCGGGCTGACAAGCATCCGAAGAGCACCCGCTACGGCAGACAGAACCCCATCTCCGAACGTTGGAATAGTGAGGAGCAACTTGTGACATGGCGGGCTGCATGGGCAGATGTGACCAATCTCTATCTGGAGCGCGCCGGACAGGCGGAGCGAATCGACCACCGCAGCAACGCAGCCAGAGGTCTGGATGAGCAGCCTACCATCATGAGGGAGTGACCGCACGGGCGCTGGAGCGGAAAGGGATCATTGCTGACCGCTGCGAGATCAACCGGCAGATCAAGGCGGACAATGCCTTGCTGCGGGAGCTGAAAGCTGCGGTCAGGAAGCTGGCACAGGCGGTAAAGAACACCCTCCCGGTTATTGCCGAGGCGATGGAAAAGCTGCGGGCAAATATGATTGTTTTCCGCTATCAGCTGCGGCATATCGGCCGGGGCAGGCAGCGCATGAAAGATTATATCCACGCGGTTCAGCGAATCTGGTGCGCTATACCGAGCTGGTTCAGGAGATTCGGGGCAAGGGCAAGGAACGCAAGTCTTTGCTTGCCCAAAAGAAGGAGACACCCCTCTATCTCATCCCGAAGCAGTGTGAACTGTCCCGCCATATTGCGGAGCTGACCGAGGAATTGGAAGAGCTGAAATCCGAGAAGGATATGCTGCTGCACTCGCTGGAATGCAGTGACGATGCCGGTATCGCTGCTGTGAAAAAGGACATTTCCACGATGGAAGCCGCACTAAAAAAGCTGTCGCAGCAGGAAGAAAAGTACACGGCTGAGCTGAACGACGCTTTGCAGCAGTATGCTGATTTGAAGACGCAATCGGCAGAATTCGACCCAGACGAATTGCAGGACGCAAGGCTCGACCTGCGTCCTGCAATGGAGCGCTCTGTGGTTGACCGTGTGCAGTCTGCTTACGGAGATAAGTACGATTACTTGATGATGTACGACAGCAAGCGGGATGTTGCTGATATACTTCATGAGGAAACGGAAGCTCGCTCCATCCGTGAACATCTGCGTCAGAAACAGCAGGCACAGCAGAAGCAAAACAAGAAGAACAGCAGAGACACTTGGGAACGATAATATATATATGCTACCACATTCTTGCGCTTACCTCGTAAGCGTCAAGTAAAGTGACGGGTAGACAGACATGAGAGAATAGTGGTGGAACGTTTTGAGACGTTCCGGCACTATTAACTATTAGGCGGTGTATCCGGATGACGAGCAATGAACTGAAGCACCAGGCAAAGGTTCAGAAATGGGGATTGGCAATACAGGACTGCCGGAGCAGCGGGCTGTCAGTGCGGGAGTGGTGCCGCCAGCGGGGCATCACGCCAACAACATATTACCGATGGGAAAGAGAGGTTCTGTCCGGTATAGGTAGGAAAGACGCCGAGGGACGTTCTGGGGGCACATTTGTAGAACTGCCAGCACCGCAACCATTGCGAAATAATTCGGAACGTACCGCTACACTCAACATCGGGAGTAGCAGCATTGATCTGTATCAGGAAATGGGGCCGGAATTGCTGCGGACTCTGGTGGAGCTGCTGAGACAATGCTGAACGATTTTACCGGAGCAGACAAGGTCTACATCGCCTGTGGATATACAGATCTGCGCAAAGGGATCGATGGTTTGGCCACGATGGTACAGCAGCAGTTTGAACTGGACCCATTCACCAACACACTGTTTCTGTTCTGCGGGCGAAAGCGGGACCGAATAAAAGGGCTGTACTGGGAACGGGATGGCTTCATCCTCCTCTACAAGAGGCTGGAGCAGGGAGCGTACCAGTGGCCGAGGTCCGAAGTTGAGGTGAAGATGCTGACGCCGCAGCAGTACCGCTGGCTGATGGAAGGGCTGAAGATCGAACAGCCCAAAGCGCACAAAGCAGTGACTGGCCTGAGTATGGTATAGCATTGAAAATTGGATGCTATTTTCTCGCAAACCATTGAAAGAACTGGTATTTCAAGGGTTTTTATGTTATAATAAAGATATGAAAAACGAAGTGAACATTACCACAAGCAGCACAGAAATGATGACCATTTCCCGTGCGGAATATGAGTCTCTAAAGGCGGAACGAGACGAACTGAACCAGAAGCTGGACTGGCTGATGGAACAGGTGCGTCTTGCCAAAAAGAAGGTCTATGGGACATCCTCCGAGCAGACGAAGGAGGAGTTGGTTGGCCAGCTGAGTTTCATGTTTGATGAGACGGAAGCATGGCTGTCTACCAGGAGGACTGCCACGAGGGAAACCAGGGTTGCCGCTCATACCCGGCAGAAGCGATCCTCCCGTGTGGAGGAGGTTCTGCCTGAGAACATCCCTGTTGAGGTGGTGGAGCACCGCGTCCCGGAGTCTGAACGTAACTGTCCTGAATGCGGTACGCTCATGACAGAGATTGGGACCGAGGTGCGCCGTACTCTGGTAATGGTCCCTGCCCAGGTGAAGATCCGGGAAGATGTTTATTTTACATACGCCTGCCAGAACTGCAAGCAGACAGGGACGGAAACACCTATCCTGAAAGCCCCCAAAGAGCCTCCCCTGATTTCGGGCAGCTATGCCTCCCCGGAGGCTGTGGCCCATATCATGGTGCAGAAGTTTGTGATGTACGCTCCGCTGTACCGGCAGGAACAGGAATGGAATCGTGCTGGGGTGATGCTCTCCCGGCAGACGATGAGCAACTGGGTGCTGCGGGTGGCGGAGGACTGGCTGCGGCCCATCTATGACCACTTGCACCGGCAGTTGCTTCAGCGCGAGGTTCTCCATGCGGATGAAACAACCTTGCAGGTGCTGAAGTTGGAAGGGCAGACAGCCAGGAGCAAGTGCTATATGTGGCTGTACCGGACTGGCGGAGACGCCGAGCATCCCATAGTTCTGTATGAGTACCAGCAGAACCGGAAGGCGGAGAATGCCGAAGCATTCCTCAAGGGCTTTACGGGCTGGCTCCATGCGGATGGGTATTCCGGCTACCACCGATTGCCGGAGAACATCCGGGTGGTTGGCTGCTGGGCGCATCTGCGGCGAAAGTTTGACGAGGCGGTGAACGCCTTGCCAAAAGAGCAGCAGGTTGGCTGCACGGCGTTGGAGGGACTGCAATACTGTAATATTCTTTTCGCCATTGAAAAGGAACTAGCGGATCTGCCGCCGGAAGAACGTTATATCCAGCGTCTGGCTCGGTCCAAGCCGGTGATGGACGCTTTGTTGGCATGGGCGGAAACGAAGACCGCCCCGCCCAAGTCCTCTTTGGGAAAGGCGCTGTACTATCTGCGGGAGCAGTGGCCATATCTGAAACGCTTTTTAGAGGACGGGCGTCTGGAAATAAGCAACAACCGGGCGGAGCGGAGCATTAAACCCTTTGTGATGGGGCGGAAGAACTGGCTGTTCGCCAATACGGAGGGCGGTGCTCAGAGCAGCGCCATTGTTTACAGTCTGATTGAAACGGCCAGGGAGAATAACCTTGATCCATACCGATATTTGGTTCATGTGTTTTCCAAGGCACCCGGACTGGCAGTTACCGACAAGAACTGGGCCGCAAAGCTGCTCCCGGAAAATATTCCCCCAGAATGTTGTATTACAAAGAAATAGAATATATCTTGTGAAAGCGGGATTGCCATTGGTAAGCCCGCTTTTGCTTTTTCCAATAGGGATTATTGGCACCGCGGTGTGGAAAAACAAGGAAGTTTTGTCCTGTTTTATCCCATGTCGTCTATCTGTCTGATCTTGTCATATTATGGAACTATCTTATGAAAGGTGGTTCTTTTATGGCAAACACAGAAATTTTCCTGCGCAATATTTTTGGTACAACTCGTCCGAATATTCGTCCACTCGTTCTTGCTCTAAACATTACCAATGACCTCTTATTTGAACAGCATATCTCCATGTCCGATATTAAAGCAACGAAACATATTTACCCCGATGTTGCCAGACTGCTTCATAAAAAGCCTGAAACTGTGTACAAGAGCGTGATACGCTTGGCGCATCGCTGCTGGGATGCACTTGTGGAACAAGATTTGGTTCTTTCTTATCTGGGACGCTCTATGAAGCAGGAACCAGATCCCAGCGTTTTTATTACCTATCTAGCTGTCTACATTCAATCCGATATCCCGTTTTTTGAATTCATTGAGCGTGACCCTGGTTTTCTTTTCCGAGACTCGCCTGACATATTCGGAATGTCTGATATTCCGCCTGAATCGACTACAAAGTTGCTGCTGCGCAACAAACCGCTCCTGGTTTCTCAAGCAATGGCTTTTACATCCCCGGCCGGATTGACCACATTTCCTGTCTGTCCCGCGTGTATGGCCACTTTGGAACGTGAAGGCAGAACTTTTGTGACCATTGCGGACAACGCCTGGATTGGCGTTGGTACAAGCACGCCCAGATCATCTACCCGGGCAAAAATCAGCACTCAATATTCTTGACAAGGATGATGTTCTAATCTCCACTTAAAAGGGATTGAAATATTTAATAAAGTCTTTAGAAACCATATAAGGAGATGATACGATGGTTGCCTCCTCAGCCATTTGTGATCTATTATACCAGCTTGGAATATCCGCTAATTACAAAGGATTTCTCCATACCGCTTATGCAGTATCTTTGTGCGTGGAACAGCAAGACAGGCTTTTGTTGGTGACAAAGTGGCTGTATCCCGATGTCGCCAGGAAGTATGGGACGAACTGGAAGGCGGTGGAACGAAATATTCGAACTGTATCTACTATTGCCTGGAAGCACAATCTCCCCTTGTTGGAATCTCTTTCCCATAGACACCTTGACAGGCGCTTGCGTTCCGCTGAATTTCTTGCTGTACTTTTCCATGCAGTCTGCTCTGACGAATTTGAGCGCCCTGCTTAAATTGTAGTCTCAAAATTTTTATTGCTTCCAGAAGCAAAGAATGAGAGCAGACAAAGTATTGGCTGCTCTCGTTCTTTTTATCTCATATTATATTTGACGCTTACCTTACCTCTATCCCAACTATTGACATAGAGCCGCACAAATTTAAAGGAGCACGGTCGTGGCTGACCGTGCTCCTTTAGCATCGCTTGCGATGCATAGTCACAGATGGAATCTGTGTCAAAGGGGTTCGAGGATTTTATCCCAGACAGGCGATTTATAAGCCCTGCTGCGGCAGGGGCTTATAAATTTTGCATGAGTGGGTACCGCCATGCATTGCTCGTTAAGATCGTGCCCAACTTTTTTACTTACGCCGCATCGAATATTTGCGAGATAACAGCCCCTGTATATGCGCCTGCTGCACTGGCAATTAAGTTCACAAGTTCAGATTTTGCTTTTTGCTCACTTAACTTCAACAATTCATCACCACGAGGAGAACAGTCGTATGCGTTAGCACCATGTGGCGAGCCACATTTCGTCATTTCATAGGCTCACTAAAGAAGAGAAACCATTATCTCAGCTTATCGTTTCGATTTCTCCAAGCAAATCATTTTTTCCTGAGTTGCTAATTTTATCTGCAAAATTGACTTATTTATGAGGACTATCATAATCTGCACGCGCTGGAACACAAGAGTCAACTTTTTGAAATAACGTACCTTTGAGGAGTCTGGACTGGCTCCTCTTTTTTGTTGCACAAATTGTGCAGGCGGTGCTTGCACAATTATCAACCTAACATCTGCATTCCATACAATCTCGATATTGTCCTCCTGTTGTTCTGCGTTATGCTTTCTCCGTGCATTTTCGTATTATTTATTCTGCCATCTGACTTCGCCCTTGGACAGAAGCGGATAACAGATCAGCTGATCTGAATCCAGATTTTCCGCATGCATGTCAACCGCTGTGATCTGATGATTATCATAAGTCGTATAATAATAAATACCTTTTGCTGTATTACAACAGGACGTGTATATCGTGATCTCATATTTGCCTTCTGTCACCTCACAGCATCCACGCTGCTGATCTACGGATCCTAAGATATGGAAGAACTGGCTTACACTCTCATCCTCTTCTTCACCGGAGATCGAATTTAATTTTGTAAAGGCAACTTTCACAAATCTTGACTGGCTGGAAAGATCTCCAGGTATTCCCATTCCACCCATTCCTCTGCTATATGCATCAAGCTGTAATACTCCTGCAAAAGTACTCTCCGGCTGTTTTCTGGATACTCCGGCATAATTATTCAGTGCAAACATCTGACTCGGGAATGGTGGATTATTGGTAAGCACTCCTACCGGATTATCATATACATGCAGCCCATCTTTCATAGACTCAACAACGATACAGGAGTCTTTGTCTGCAATGATCCAGTGAAGCTGTGCTGTCGGCAGCTGTTCACTGAATGCTGTGCCTGTCAGTCTCATTGCTGCCAGCTTCTCTCTCGCCTCTGCTACAGTAGCACACTGTGTAAGGATCCATGGGATGAACTCGAACTGTGCCACCTGGCTGACTTCTGTTTCATCTTCCGGCAAAGCTTCTTCATATGCCGCATTGCCGACAAAATTAAGACCTGCCATTCCAAGGCCTTTTTCATTAACAGCATCATAATAAAGCGGATAACCTCCTGCAACAAATGCCATTCCGATCAAAGCATAATGGCTTTTTATCTTCCCGGCAAACCGGAAATCAAATTCGTAATTTCTTGGCGTTATCGTGATCTGTTCCCCATAGGAAAATTCATAATCAAGCGTTCTGCCCATATAAAAATCTTTTGTTTTGTAAGTTGCTGCTGTACACATATCGAACACCTCTTCTTTCTGCTATAATAGTCCTGCAAACAATCTCATAAACAACTGTCCGAGCCATAAATATGCACTCCGTCCTGTGCGGTACTTTTCGGTCACTTCCCTGCATTCATTCGAGGATTTTTCTTTACACAATAACTCCATATAATTACCGGAATCAGACAAAGCCGAAAAAAAGAAAGAAGATTAGGAACCGTAATAATTCTATTCAAATTTTCTTTCTGATTCACTTCACTCTGCATGTACGGTCACCTCACTTTCCTTTTTTAGGCATAAACCAATAAAATATAACACAAAATGCTAAAGCAAACACAACACCAAAAACATTTTGACTCACTCTAAGACTAACCGCTCCTTGTAGTCCATATGTCTCTGCAGCAATGGCTAAAGCACCAAATGTGTTAAATACTGCCTGCCAGCCATATTGTGCTGAAAATCCTACACCGATTCCACCAAGAATTCCTATATATGCATAGATTGACGAAGGAAGCAGAAAATATAATACTGTAAAACATATAACACCTGCAATATTTCCGACAATCCTTTTACGGACTCTGTAGTGCATATCTTCCATAGACGGCAAAATCACGGACATGGCCGCAATACCAGCCACATTGCACGTGGCATATTACAAAGTTCTGCAATGCAAAGGACAATCGGTACGCATAAAATCTGACATATCTGCCATTTTGTTCTGGAAGAAGTGATATCAAATTCTTGTATCAGATCTTTCAGATTTCTTTTATAAGTTCTGTTTTTATGATTTCGATAAAATACGAAGCAGGTAAGTGCTGCACCTAAAGCCATTCCGACTAATCGCATCTGATAGCTTTTTCCCGTAACATCATAACCATATAGCAGCAGATACCCAAGAACCAATGTAGATTGATTAAACATGAATGGATTATGGCATCCGAACAGAATCAACACAGCCAGTGCCGCAATATTTAACAGCATTCCCAATACCGGTGAAAACTGATTTGCTAAATGCGGACATACAGTCATAATTACAAAGAACAAAGCCAAAAGCATCGTAGATTGTCCGGTGTGGATCCCCAGATCCGCATTCCTAAACACCATGAGACATAATAAGACTACTACACCTACAATGCTGTTCTCATTTCCAAATAGGATGCTGAAAATACTAACAAAGAAAAAACAAAATGCCATTGTAGCAGCTATCTTCACCAGATATACCCACATATGATATAGTTTTTCTTTTAGTGTTTCACTCTTTTTCAACAGGTTTTTAGAACCTGCCTGATTTAACTGCAACTCCTGATAAAATGTCATATAAATCCTCCCATCTTCTAATTTATCTTAAAACTAGATAATCTCATCTTTCTGCTTTGGCAGCTCTATAACAAATCTGCATCCACCATATTCACGGTTTTCTGCTTTGATTGTTCCTCCGGCACTATCTACAATCCGTTTTACAAGTGCAAGACCTAGGCCATTTCCTTCTGCTTTATGAGATCCATCTACCTGATAGAACTTGTCAAATATTCTGGATTTTACATCATCCTCTATTCCTGGTCCTTCATCTTCCAGAATGAACTTAACAGAATCCTGTTCTTGTTTCAGAAACATCGTAATTGTCCCCTTTGAAGGGCTGAACTTAATCGCATTATCTAAAAGATTTATCCAGATATGCATAAAAAGTCCTTCATTCGCAGTATATTTAACTTCCTCCAATTCTACCTGAAAACCAATTTCTTTTTCTGTCCATTTTGTTTCCAATGAAAGAACTGCCTGGCGGATCTGTTCATCCAGACGATATTCTGTTTTTTTCATTGGTATATTCTGATTCTCTAACTTGGATAACAGCAAAATATTACCAACCAATCCGGAAAGTCTTTGGGTGTTAAATAAGATTTTTTCTACATATTCCTCTTGATCCGGAGACAGTTCTTCTCCCTGAAGCAGCATTGTATATCCTTCAATGGCATTAATCGGGGTCTTAAACTCATGAGAAACATTAGATACAAAATCCATCTGCAGCACCTCTGTTGCACGAAGTTCTTTTGTCATAACGTTAAAACTTTGATAAGATTCTCCAACTTCTGCTATACGGCTGTTCGTTTCCAAATGCTGTTCAAAATCTCCCTGAGAAACTTCCTTCATTGCTTTACTAAGTCTGGTAATTGGTTCCAGTAACTTTGCATTAATAAAGGAAGTGATCAGCCCTGCAATCAATGTATTGAAAATCAAAAGCCAGCCAAGCACAGGTATGCTGCCCGGCAGATTAAAAAAATGATTCAAAAAAGCAAATAATAAAGCAGATATGACTGTTGAAAATACAAGTGCCAGCCAGATTGCACCAGTCAGACAGGATCGGATCCGCAATCCTTTTTCTTTCTTTTGTTCCATTATTTTTTCACCACCTTGTATCCAATTCCACGCATTGTTACGATTTCAAAATCAGGGTTATCTTTAAAACGCTCTCTGATTCTTCCTATATGTACCTCTATCGTATGTGGGTCTGCCTCCGTCTCGTATCCCCATACTTCATCCATCAACTGTTGTTTTGTAAATGTTCTGCCTGGCGAAGCTGCAAGCTTATATAAAAGCAGGAATTCTTTTTTAGGCAAAACAAGACTTTCCTTATCAGTTGTAACCGTCATTGCATCATAATCAAACTCTGTTGAACCGATCACAATTTTGTGTTCATTCAGTATCTGTGCACGGCGAAGCAGTGCTCCGACTCTTAAAACCATTTCATTCACATTTACCGGTTTTACCATATAATCGTCACTTCCCGAAAGAAATCCCTGGCGCATATCATCAAAGGAACCTTTCGCAGTGATCATAAGTACCGGTATCTGATATCCTGCTGAACGGAGTTCCGACACCAGTTCATAACCATCCATAACCGGCATCATAATATCAGAAATGATCAGATCAATATATTCCTTAACCAATACTTCTAATGCCTGTGCTCCATCCGATGCACTTTTGACTTGATATCCATTCTTCTCAAGCACTTTTTGGAATAGCTGGCTTAATTCTTTATCATCTTCTACAATCAATATTTGAAACACGTTTTCCTTCCTCCTTATTAAAACAGATACCTTGCCCATCCAAGCAGATGCTGTACCAAAAATATTTTTCTCTGACGCTTCTTTGTCAATTCAATTGGCTCTACATGATACGGATCACGATAGGTTCCATCTTCCAATACCTGTCGGGACACTCTTTCATATTCCACCATGCTCTCTTCCAACTGTTTATTAATATCTTTACTGCGAATTACAAGCATCAGTTCCGTATCCAGATATGCACTTCTCATGTCCATATTAAAGGAACCGATTACAGACAGATCATCGTCAATCAGAATACTTTTTCCGTGGTATGAATAACCGCCTTCATATTCCCAGATATTAATTCCTGTACTTAAGATTCTATTTCTGTTTTTCGCATAATCGGCAGCCCCAAATGGATTCCCATTATTCGCAACTGAATTTGTCATGATAGAAAAATCTGAAACGTTCTCTGCAATCTCCTCCCATGTATTATACATCATATCATTACAGATAATATATGGTGTATGAATTTTCACGCGCTCTTTTGCATTTTTCATTAGTTCTCCCAGTTGATACCAGACTACTGGTTCCTTGGAACCTGTGTGGATAGGATTTGACACTAATGCAATCTTTTCTGTCTCAAAAGTTTCGTCCGTGTAATCGGTATCGCAGATTCTTTCCTTATTCTCTTCAAAATATTTCTGATAGCCGTTCTGCAGCTCTAAAACTGCGTTCTTTACAGATTTTCTATTTGCCAGTTTTTTATTGTCATGAAAATAACCACTGTCTTCTTGTTCCCATATCGTTTCAAAATACTCTAACAACTGGTTAACTGAATTTTCTTTCTCAGGTTCATCGCAAACCACTAACACGTCTCTGTCATAGTTCTTATGTCCCGGAAAATCACCCAGGAAATAATTGTATGTATTTCTTCCCCCAAGAATATATCTCTTTCCATCTGCAATCAAATATTTATCATGCATTCTACCCATCATTTTCCACGGTTTCAACGGATTGGCCTTATTATACAGTTTAATTTCAACATTCTCATGGGAAGATAATCCATAGAAATACGGATTTCCTTCCATATCAATCCAGCTCTCCATTCCATCTACTAACAGACGAATATGTACACCTCTGTCTGCCGCATCATGCAGTGCTCCTAAAATCAATTTTCCACTTTCATCGGATTGAAATGCAAAAGTAGAAAGAATAATTTCCTTTTTTGCATTCTTGATCAAACGCACTCTTTGTAAAAGCGCTTCTGGATTCTTTTCTATGATTACTGCCCGTTCTGTATTTTCACTGCATTCGTTCCATGACCCATTTTTTGTTTCTTTTTTGGTTGTATTGGACACTTCCGGCTGCTTTTTATATGCAACGCAGATTCCGAGCAATTCATAAAAAGCCACACATAAAAAAATTGCCAGTATAACAAGAAGGATTTTACATATTTTATGCTTTTTCATTGTACATCACCTGATTCCTTTTTATTTCATACTTATACAATACAAAGTCAATCTCAATTTAACCTCAACAAGGTTTGTTTTTTTCATCCATGCAAAATCTTCTTTGTACAACAGACTGTTAGATATAGCAAAAAACGGCCTTTCAAAAACAGTTAACTTCTAAATCAACTGTTTTTTGAAAGGTCGTTTCATCAGATTCTTATAGCAATCCAGCAAATAATCTCATAAATAATTGTCCCAGTCGCAAATATGCACTTCGTCCGGTTTGATATTGGTCTGTCACATCACGACATTCTCCCATCGTTCTTATCAGATCATTTTTTATTTCCACAACTGCCTGACAATCTGCCATAAAACAGCCGTTTTCAAAATGGTGATATAAACTTCGATAATCCAAATTAATTGTTCACAAGTTGCCATACAGTCATCTGCCACACTCATTTTTGCATGACAGAAACCAGGAGTCCACTCATAAACACGAACACCATGTTTAACTAATCCATGATAAAAAGAACGAGTTACATTATAAATGAATTTTTTATCAGGGATACCAGGTGTGATAATTCTTACGTCTACCCCTCGCTTAGCAGCCAGACATAACGCATGCGTCATTTCATCTGTTATGATTAGATATGGAGTCATAAACCAACAATATTTTTCAGCTTTATTTATCATACTGATATAAACTTCTTCTCCTACTTGCTCATTATCCATAGGGCTGTCTGCATAAGGTTGAACAAACCCAGTTTGCTGTGCCGCATAATCATAGTGGAAAAGGTATTTACTAAAATCAGAATCATTAGCATCCTTATCACTTACTGCATTCCACATTTCCAAAAATGTCACCGTAAGCGACTGAACAGCATCTCCTTCTAAACGAATACCTGTATCTTTCCACTGTCCATACGGGTGTGTGTAATTAAAATATTCGTTTGCTAGATTATATCCACCTGTAAATCCGACTTTTCCATCAATAACTGTTATTTTTCTATGATCACGATTGTTCAAAAACAGATTTAAACCTGGCATAAACGGATTGAATACACGGCAATGAATTCCTATTGTCTCCATTTTTTCACAAAATCTGTGTTAATAAAGCCTATAGAACCCATATCATCGTAGAATACTCTAACTTCCACACCTGCTTTTACTCGCTCTTCCAGAACATCTTGAATCTTATGCCATGCTTCAGCGTCTTCTATCGCATGATATTCCATAAAGATAAACTTTTGTGCTTTCTCCAAATCCTTAAGCTGTGCCTCTAATCCTTTCACTGCTTCATCAAAATACACAATATCCGTATTCTGATAGATTGGATACTGCGAATTTCTTTGTATATAACTTGCAATATTTCCTGCCTTCGGAATCGTTTCGTTTATTCTGTTTAAGCACTCCTGATTATCGGAAGCATTGGTAACAATTTGCTATCAATTTCTGCATATCGCTCACGCATTTTATGTGTGCCACCATTCAAACCAATCAACAAATACAGGCCTACACCCATAATTGGGAAAATTAGAATTAAGATGACCCAAGGCATTTTCATAGAGGATGTCTTATTTGATGCGTACAATCCCAAAACCAAGATCCCACTCAAAATCCTTGTAAATAAATTTATGATTTCTGCATATTCATTCAAGCGTGTTACGATAGTAATAATAAAAATCACTTCCAGAAGAATGCAGATTATGGAAAAACACAGCCGTTTTACCCCATTTTTTGTTTTTGCTTTGCCCTCTAAAGTATCTTGTTTCATATATATTCCGCCTTCCTACTTGCTCAGTTTTCTCCCTAAATTTCGTGGAACATACCAATTTTGTCTTTTATTCTCTGCATTTCATTATCTGCTTCAATGATAGCTCTTGCAGAATGAAGTAATTCTTCACTTATCTCATCATAGCCAGGCATTTCTTCAATTCCTTTTTTATAGCGAAGTTGATGTTCCAATGTTGCCCAGAAATCCATACCATTGGTTCGAATCTGTAATTCTACACGCATAGGTGTTTTACCCTTAGCAAAAAATACTGGTATTTCAACAATCATATGATAGCTTCGATAACCATTCGATTTTGGATTTTTTATGTAATCTTTTATTTCAATAACTTTAATATCATCCTGTTTGGTAATCAAATCTGATATCATATAAATATCGTCAATAAACGCACAAACTATTCGAACGCCTGCTACATCATTGAGATATGTCTGTATATTTTCTGTTGTAAATTCATATCCCATCTTCTGCAGTTTATCGTAAATACTATTGGGCTTCTTAATTCTTGTTTTTATAAAAGAAATAGGATTTCGATTGTTCTCAGCTGAAAATTCATCATCCAAAACCTCAAGTTTAGTTTGTATCTCCCGAATAGCACAACGATACATCATCATTAAATTATAAAATTTTGTAGCTATTATTTAAAAACTGTAGTGATTCCGGACTGTCCATCCTGAGTTTTTTTACTTCATCTTTTGTCATGGAACTTTCCTTTCTACCTCATCCCTGATTTCAAAACATTATTTATTTTGATAGTTGATTCGTTCTCCTTGAATTACTGGATAACAAATCATTTTATCACTATCCAGATTTTCTACATGCATATCTACTGCACTGATCTGATGGTTTTCATAAGTATTGTAATAATAAATACCTTTTGTAACATTACAACACGACGTATATCAATGTGATTTCATATTTTCCATCCGCTACTTCGCAACATCCTCGTTGCTGATCCACAGATCCGAGAATATGGAAGAATTGGCTAACGCTTTCTTCCTCTGATTCACCTGAAATTGCATTTACCTTTGTAAAAGCTACACGTACAAAGCGTGAGGAAGATGAGAGATCTCCGGAAGACCTAATCTCCATACCTCTACTATATGCATCAGA
>ENA-OQKM01000003-OQKM01000003.1-human-gut-metagenome-genome-assembly--contig:-NODE-3-length-17447-cov-0.867032_pt1 | contig 17447 bp, 17 predicted proteins | sample MGYA00242781_ERZ504804 | MGnify/ENA primary metagenome ERZ504804 (study PRJEB26092, sample SAMD00036370) | human gut metagenome | host: Homo sapiens | study: EMG produced TPA metagenomics assembly of the... | reverse complement strand
AATGCCAGCCGGGATATTCCGGTACAGCTTCTCTGTCGGAATGTCAGCCCGATGATACCGGCTGTATGTGCCACAGCCGGTAAGCATCAAGGTTGATATGGTAAATAAGATGATCTTCTTCATTTAATTACGTTTAATCCGTTCTTGAATATATTGAAATGTGATGAACAGTGACGGTACGAGGAACAGCAGTGCCAGCGTACCTACTATCATACCTCCGATTACGCCCGTGGCGAGCGAGCGGCTGCCGTTGGCACCCACACCATGAGCCATCATCAGCGGAACGAGTCCGAACACCATAGACAATACGGTCATCAGGATGGGGCGCAGGCGAACCTTTGCCGCACTGTATGCCGCCTGCGCGAGGGTCATGCCTTCCGACCGCCGCTTGCCGGCATATTCGGTCAGCAGAATGGCTGTCTTGGCAAGCAGCCCGATAATCATAATCAGTCCGGTCTGCATGTAGATGTTGTTCTCCAGCCCGAACAGTCCCGCGAACAGGAAGCTGCCCATCAAACCGACAAGGCACGGACAGACAACACGGCAAACGGATGAACACGCTTTCATAGAGGGCACACAGTATGAGGTATATCAAGACCATGCACAGCACGAATATCCACACGGCATTGTTCGTCGTATTGCTTTCTTCGCGCGACAACCCTCCCAACTCGTAGGTGTAACCTGACGGGAGAACGTGGTCGGCAGTTTCCCTTATGGCCTTCAATACCTGTCCCGAACTGTATCCTGTTGCCGGCGACCCGCTGATGGAAATGGCATTGAACATATTGAAGCGGGTCAGGTCCGACGGACCGTTGGTCTTGGTAAGACGGACAAAATGGCTCAACGGCGACATGGAGCCGTCGGAAGTACGGACATACATGCCGTCCAACGATTCGGTGTCCATGCGATATTCGGCAGGAGCCTGCATGGTGACATGGTACAGTTTTGAGAAGCGGTTGAAATTCGATACATATTCTCCCGAAAATATCCCGAGAGTGTTGACAGGACATCGGAAGGAGACACACCGGACTGTTCGCATTTGGCAGCATCTATATCCACCCAGTATTGCGGATAATCAGCCGCGAACGATGAATAGACCTCACCGATCTCCGGTCTGCCCGACAACGCTTCCACAAACCGGTCGGTCACTTGGCTGAAGGCGGTTATGTCTCCGGCGTTTTTGTCCTGCAAGTACAGTTCAAAACCGTTGCCCATCCCATATCCGGCAATCATCGGGGGCGACATGGCGAATACGGTGGCATCGGGAATATCGGCGGTGGCGGCATAAATACGGCCTATTACATCGTTCACCGACTGCCCTTCCCTTTGCGCTCGTCCCAATCCGTGAGAGTGAGAAAAGACATGGCCTGCGAAGGTCCCGAGCCACTGAAAGAAAAGCCTGCCACAGTACCGTTGTATTCAATCTCTGCGATACTGTCAAGACGGCTGTTTATACGTTTTAGGGTTTTGCCGGTCTGCGCCATGGATGTACCGGGTTTCGTGTTCATGCTGACCATGACCGTGCCTGTATCTTCTTCAGGAATAAGTCCGGTCTTGGTCGTATTGACAAAAAGCACCAACAGCCCGAACGATACCGCGATAGTGCCCCACAGCAGCCACCTGCGATGAATGACATATAGCACACCGCGCACATAACGACGGCTCAAACGGTCAAAAACCGCATTGAATGCCTTGCGGAAGCGTGCCGCGAAGTTGTTCTTCGTGTTCCCGTGCTCGTCAATGTAAGGCTTCAGCAGCAGGGCGCACAATGCCGGAGAAAGGGTGAAGGCATTGATGGCCGAAATGCCCACGGCAACCGCCATCGTGATACCGAACTGCGTATAGAACGCCCCTGAAGTACCGCCCATCATGCCCACAGGGAAGAACACCGCCATGAAAATAAGGGTGGAGGTCAGAATGGCCGACGACACGCCCTTCATGGCATCATCGGCGGCAAGCACCGGAGACTGATACCCCTCGTCGAACTTCGCCTGCACGGCTTCCACCACCACGATGGCATCGTCCACCACCGTGCCTATGGCAAGCACAAGGGCGAAAAGCGTAAGCAGGTTGATGGAAAAGCCTATCAGTGACATTACGGCAAACGTTCCGATGATGGACACGAAGATAGAAATCGTGGGAATCAGCGTGGACTTGATGTCCTGTAAGAACACATACACCACCACGATGACTAAAAGTATCGCCTCGATAAGCGTCCTGATGACAGAATGGATGGAGGCATTCAGGAACTTGTTGGTGTCGGTAAGCACCACAAACTCTGCCCCTTCGGGCAAATCGCGGCTGAGGTCATCGAGTACCTCGTGTATCTCATTGATGGTGCTTGATGCGTTCGAACCGGATTTCTGGTTTATCATCATCATGGCTGCCGGATGTCCGTTCACTTCGGATGAATAATTGTAATACTCATCGCCCAGCTCTATATCCGCGACCTCTTTCAATCGCAATACATCGCCGCCGGGCAGGGACTTGACCACCAGTTCGCCGAACTCTTCCGCAGTCGAGAGCCTGCCCCGGTATTTCATCGTGTACTCGTTTGCCCCGTCGGAGTTCTGTCCGAAAGAACCGGTGGCGGCCTCAATGTTCTGCCGTGCCAATACCGCCGAAATATCATCCGGGATAAGCCCGTACCCCGCCATCTTGTCCGGTTTGAGCCACAAACGCATACTGTAGTTCGAGCCGAACAGCTGTGCCTTTCCGACACCGCCTATACGTTTCACCCGTGGCTCGACATTGATTTTCATGTAATTGTTCAGGAAAGTCTGGTCGAAACGGTCGTCGGGTGAGTAAAGCGCGAAAGTCATCAGCTCGGCATTCTGCTGTTTCTCTGTCGTGACGCCGCTTTTGGTGGCTTCCGCCGGAAGCTGGCTTAACGCGCCATTCACACGGTTCTGCACGTTCACCGCCGCCATGTCCGCGTTGGCACCCTGCTTGAAATAGATGTTGATGGAAGCATCGCCCGTGTTGGATGCGGTAGAGGTCATGTAGATCATGTCCTCCACTCCGTTAATGGCTTCCTCAAGCGGGACGATTACCGCTTTCTGCACGGTTTCGGCATTCGCACCGGGATAGGTACAGAACACGTTGACAGTAGGCGGTGCAATGTCGGGATATTGCTCCACCGGGAGCACTTTGATGGCGATGAGTCCCATCAAGACAATCACCACGGAAATAACGCCCGAGAATACCGGGCGGTCTATGAAAAATCGTAGATTCATGGGGATTACGTTTTTAGGTGTAAACATCATTCCTTCCTTTACAAGTCCTACCCCTTCGGTGATGATGGTGTCGCCCAACGGACACACCTTGCTTCACCACGAAGTGGTTACCATCGTTCAGACGGTCCACGGTCAGGTAGGCTGCTTCGGCCTTTCCGTTTCTGAGGCGGTAGGCGATAATCTTGTCCTGCAATTCCACGGTGGCGGTCTTGGGCAGCAGGATGGCATCCGCATCCACTCCTTGCAGGACGATATTGCCGATGGTGCCGCTCAGCAGCTCACGGTCGGGGTTGGGGAAGCGGGCTTTGATTTGCACCGCCCCGGTGGTGGCATTGACCACGCCACTGACAGTCTCTATGCGTCCCTTCCGTCCGTAGAACGTGCCGTCATTCAGTTGCAGGCCGACTTCCGGCATTTGGGAAATCATCTTGTCTATGGAACCGTATTGTGTCCTGAACTGACGCAGCTTGTTTTCGGAGACGGAGAAATAGGCGTACATTTCCGCATTGTCGGAAACTACCGTGAAGGCTGCGTCATGCCGGGACTGACAAGTGCGCCGATGCGGAAAGGAAGCGTGCCTACCACTCCGTTGCTGGGACTTTTTATCTCGGTATAGGAGAGATTGTTGCGGGCATCCGTTTCCTGAGCCTTTGCCTGTTCGAGTTCGGCAAGTGCTACCGCCAGCCCGTTGCGGGCAAGAGAGAGTTCGTAATCGGATATGACTTTCTCATCAAACAAGGCTTGCTTGCCTTGCAGCTCGATCCGTGCCGTTTCCACTTTTGCCTGTGCTGCGCTGACGTTTGCCTGTGCGGTGCGCAAGGCTGCCTGATAGGGCACTTGGTCGATGACGGCAAGCACTTGTCCCGTCTTAACCTGCTCCCCTTCTTTCACACACAGGCGGTGATACGGCCCGACACTTGGGTACTATGTCCACATCCTGCCGCCCACGGATGGAGGCGGAATAACTTTCTTGAAATTCAACTGCCCGGGAAGAAACCACCATGACGGGCAATGTCTGTCTCATTTCCTGTTCCCTCTGTTCTTGTTTGCAGCTGTCAATAATGCAGCCAGCAGGCTTGTTACCGTGATGCCGGCTATCCATGTTCTTCTATTCATTCATCTTCGTTGTCTTATTGTTTTTCCATTCCTTATTCAATACCGCATAAATGCAGGTGTCCTCATACCGTGGTGTTCCATCGGGATGGCACACAAACGATATGAATTCCTTCATGCATCCTTCATATCTCATTCCGAGACGTTCGCACAATCTTTTCGACCGCAGGTTGTCATCCTCCACAAAGCCGTAGATGCGACGTGCGCCTGCTTCACGGAAAAGGTAATCCAGAAATTCCGTTGCCGCTTCATGCGCCAATCCCTTGCCCTCGAAGCGTTGGTTGAAATGCCAGCCCACGTTGAATGTGTCGGCTTCTTCACGCAATGCAAAAACATCACCGATTATGAAATCGTCTTCCTTCAGGCACACGGCATAGCGCAGCAACTCCTTTGGAGTATTGGATATATAAGCCAGTGCAGACTCTTCAGAGCACAAGCGTTCGCTCACGAAGCAGTTGACACGCGGATGGGAGAGGTATTCCAGCAAACCAACGGCATCCTTCTCCTGAAAATCTCTGATGATAAGGTGTTCTGTTTCAATAATCATAAGTCGCCAATTTTGGCTGCAAAGATATTCCATACCCAATTTGCCGACAACCGGCATGCAGTCGAAACGGAAAAAAACATTTATAAAACAGCTAAAATGGCTTCTGAAATGTCATTGTAAATGCTCTTTTCAAAGATGCACATCTTTGGGCAGTTAAGCCTATGCTTCATTGATGACGTCACCTTCCTACAGATTACCAAAATCATACCCTGTTTTGGCAATCTACGTTCATTATGCAAGCATCGAATACAGTATAAATGATAGAACCATCTGTCTCGACACTCCTTTTATCTGTTTCAACTGCTGTTTTGTCTGTTTCATCCGGTTTCGACCTATCAAATGAAAAAGCAAAGTCGTACCTTTGCAACATGAAGTAACTTTGCAACCAAATATGATCAAAGAAAATGTAAAAATAATGAACTGGCGGAACGGCTTCCTGCTATCGCTCGTTTCCTATATCCTCTACCTTATTATATGGTTAATTCTTGATGACGAAACCGCCAACCAATTACCGGGAATGGCGACAGTCGTATTATGTCGTCGATTTTTTGTTGTGTATGCTCTTTACCTACATATCCTTGGGGTTCTCTTACCTTGTTTTTAAGATTTTGCCGTTCAGAACATCTTATGTGTGGGTGATTGTCTATGCTTCCTGTCTTTTGACGCTGAATAACCTCGTTGCGTTCGGCATGACATCTCTGTTCAATCTTTTGTGGGATGAAACCGGCAACGGGCTTCTTGACGAACTGATCAACATGAAGGGGGCTTACACTTTTGCCATGATAGCCACTTTCATATCAAGCGTTTATGCCAACACATTCTTCCTCCAGTCATACATCAGGGCGCGCGATGAGAAGCAGGCTCTTGAAATGGCACTGATGAAAGGAGAAGGAGATTGCCTTACAGTCGCAACTCAACTCGCTGAAGCTGCAAATTAATCCGCACTTCATGTTCAACAACTTCAACAACCTGCTGGAATTGATAGAGGAAGATACCAAACTTGCCGGCAAGTTCCTGAGTAACCTGTCGAAAGTGTACCGGTACATCATCACCAATCTGGACCGAATCTGATTCCCGTCAGAGATGAGATAAAGTTCCTTGAATCATACTTGTATCTGATGCAGGTGCGCCACGTCGGAGGGGGCGTCACGAACATCAGCCTCGAACTGAAAGAATGCAAAGGATACCTTCCCCCGGCCGTGTTGCACTTCTTGTGGAGAATGCAATAAAGCATAACGGTTTTTCGATGGAAAATCCGTTGTTTATTGACATCACGTTGTCTGACGACTATATCACAGTGCGCAACCTTAAATCTTCCTTGCTCTCAAAAATGGAATCGACCGGCTTGGGTCATAAAAACATAATAGAGCGTTATTCGTTGCTCTGCGATAAAAAGTCAAGATAGAAAATGCCGAGAACTTCTATTCGGTGAGTTTGCCCATCATAAAAAAACAGTCCCTATGAAGATACTGATTCTTGAAGACGAACAGCGCAATGCCATGCGTCTCATTAGATTGCTGAACGACATTGATACGACGTTTATAATTGAAGGACCACTTACAAATATCAAAGAGGCGGTCGATTTTTTCCAATCAGGCAAAACAACAGACCTCATCCTTGCGGATATCCGCCTTACTGACGGCCTGAGTTTTGAAGCGCTTAAATATGCTCCGGCAACCGTTCCAATCATATTCACCACCGCATACGATGAATATGCGGTACAGGCTTTCAAGTTCAATAGCTTTGACTATCTTCTGAAGCCTTTGGATGCCGATGAACTTGAAGCTGCCATAGATAAAGCTACCAAAGCTGGCAAGAATTATGCTGACGAAAATCTCCGGCAGCTTTTCGATTCGTTGCAGAAGAACCAGTTCCGCTATCGGGAACGTTTCCTGTTGCCCTATCGTGACGGGTATAAGACCGTACGTGTTTCGGACATCAACCATATCGAAACCGAAAAACAAGACGGTATACCTTCGTCTTAATAATGGAACTTCAGAAGTTGTCAATATGTCAATGGACGAACTCGAACAGCAACTCAATCCTGATTGCTTCTTCCGTGCCAACCGCCAATACATAATTAACATAGAATACGTATTGTTTCTTTCTAATTATTTCGGAGGGAAACTTATTGTCCGCTTAAAAGGGTATCCGAACACAAAAATAACCGTTAGTAAAGAGAAGGCTCAACGGCTAAAAGAGTGGATTGACAAATAGTCTCTGCCATGCTATGATAACATTTCTGTACTCACTTTCAGTTAGAAAAACTGAATATCTCGCTACTCCATGAGGAACGCGCGGATATTCTTTATAATCGCTTGTTCCAGTTCGTATTCGGAATGTTCTTTCGAAAGGCCCACAAGGTCGAATGTATATTCGTCTTTCAGGCAAGTATGGCCTGGTTCTTTATCTTCTCCGGCAAGGTCATGTCGAAGTTGCTCTGACCGAGCAGATAATTTTCGTAGGTCTTTGCTTCTATCTTGTTGATAAGTACATCTTTCGTCCAGCCGTATTTCTTGGTTGACAAGATGTAGAATTGCCGTTGTTGCATCTCTTTGCACTTGGTCAGAATGACGATGTGCTTCGACCAGCTAATTTCTCCAACTAACGGTTGGAGAATTTCATTCGACCGGTATTCGGTATAAAAACGGGCCATGTCCCACATGTTGGAAACACCGAATCCCTTTATACCCAGAAACTCCTTTTGTATGTACCGCGAAAGGTTCTCCATGACGGATTTTCCCCAGCCCAAGGCCGCTTGTTGTTCGGTAATCCGCCTGCCGATTTCCCAATACAGGGCGATCATCTCTTTGTTTACGGCCTTCAATGCCTCGTATTGGGGCGACCGGATGCGGGAGGTTATCTCGTTTCTGAAATCGAGATATTCGGGAGATAAGATGGGAGTATTCTTTTCAGTCATAGGTTATTCATTATAATCGGTTACAGGGGTAAGTTTTTCTTTTGATTATGCACAGGATTCCCTTGTCTTATCCCATCTTCTCCGGATTTCCGGTCTGTCGGCAGCATTCCCCGTTGTACGACGCTTTCTCCCTTTTCCTATACCCGTTCCGTCCTTTTCTCCCTTGTACGCATTTTCCTCCCTCTTTTAGCTGTCGGTTTCCGTGCCCAGCCTTGCAGCGACCTGCGGGGTATTATTTTTCCGCGAAGGTAACGGGCCGTTCCAATCTTGCCAATGCCGCTGCGCCGCGAGTGAGGCGCAAAAATCTTCCTCTCCGTTGTCGAGCGTATTTTTTCGCTTCAGCCTTGTCCGATTGTCCCTGCCACCTTCAAGAGGCAGAAAAATAATCCCGGAGGCCGCAAACAGGCCGAATAAAGGGAAACAAACAAGGTTAAATTATGAGTTACAGCAAATTAAAATCACTGGTGGCAAACGTGGAAGCCATTGCAACGGCAATGAAAGTCCGTATCGACGACCGACAAGCCACTGACGAAGAGAAAGAGGTATTATCCCGATATTCCGGTTTCGGGGGGATTAAAGATGTATTGAATATAGGAACGGAGCATACCGTCAGCGATGATGTGGCCGAGCCTATCCGCAAGCTGCAGGACTTGATAGGCGCATATCCCTATTATGACGACGCCATGCGGCAAGCCGTCATCAACAGTATAAAATCCTCCGTCCTGACTGCTTTTTACACACCGAAATTCCTCGTGGACGCAGTAACCCGGCAGATACACGCTACATTCAAGGATAACTGCCTGCAAATGAGTACCTTTCTTGAACCCAGTGCGGGAATTGGCGGCTTTCTGCCCGTCTCCATGCCCGGCACTCGCAGCTACGCTTTTGAAAAAGATTGTCTTACGGGGCTTATCCTGTCGCTTCTGTATGACGAGGCGACCACGGTAACGGCAGGCTTCGAGACGATAGCCGACCAGCATCTGGAGCATGAGAGCTTCGATGTTATCGCCTCGAATATCCCGTTCGGCAATTTCCGGGTGTTCGATGCGGAAATGTGGAAGAAAGGCGGCATGTACGAACAGTCAGCCAAGACCATACACAACTACTTTTTTGTCAAGGCAATGGAACTGTTGAACGAGGGCGGACTGCTGGCGTTCGTTGCGCCGAGAGGAATTGCCGACACGCCGGGCAACAAGTTCGTGCGCGAGTACCTCGTCAATCATGCCGACCTCATAACGGCCTTACGGCTACCCGATACCCTTTTCATGCAGACGAGCGGCATAGAGGTAGGGAGCGACCTTTTGATATTCCAAAAGCACAGCCGCAAGGCGACGCTCTCGTTACGGGAGAAGATGTTTTTGCAGGTCTCCAAGGAAAAGGTCGACACGGCAGGAACGATGACCGACTATGCGAACAAAATCTTTACCCTCCCAAGACCGCCCTTGCCACGGACAGTCGCATTGCGCTGAACCAGTTCGGTAAGTACGTCCGCAAATACCAGTGGTTAGGCGATGGAAACGCCATGTCCCAATACCTTTCCGCACTGCTCAAATACGATTTCGACCGCTATTTTCGCAAGGCTCTTTTTGCCAATCACGGCCAGGACAACACCCCCGTGCAGATGTCTCTTTTCGGCGAGCCGCAGACGGTCAAAGGCATACGTGCCTACACGGAGGACATGGAAACATGGATGAAGAACGGCGCAATGGTCGTTTTCGAGGGGCAGGTAGGTACGCTTCGGTTTCGTAAGTCGAGCCGTTACACGGAGACAGCCGTTGATTTCGTACCCGTGGACGAGGGCAAGGTAAATACGGACAGGGCCGCCGACTATTTCCCCATACGCAAGGTGTATTTCGAGCTGTCCGGCAGGGAACGGGAAGAACAAAAGGAGTGCTCGGAACTGCGTAAACAACTCAACACCCTATACGACGCTTTTATTGCCAAATGGGGATTTTTCCACGACAACGACAACAAGGAGTTTATCTTGCTCGACAGCCTCGGTACGGAGGTGTTCACGATAGAAATGCAGGTCGGCAGGGACATCTTCAAAGCCGACGTTATGCGTGAACCTGTAGCTTTCAAGAAGATAGACACCGCCGTAACGCTGTCCCCGTGGAAGCTTGGCAAGCACCTGAACTTTTACGGCAAGGTCGATATGGGCTACATGGCACAAGCCACGAACAAGGAGGAAGAAGAAATCATCGAAGCCCTGCAAGGGGAAATTTTCTACAATCCGGCCAATGGGGAATGGGAGCACAAAGGAAAGTTCCTCTCCGGAAACATCATCGCCAAGCAGGAAGAGACGCTTTCCTTTCTCCCGAATCTCGCAGGCAAGGAGAAAGAATGGGCCGAAGCGTCCGCAAAGGCACTGGAGAACACCATACCCGAACCGATACCCTATGAAGAACTCGACATCAACATGGGCGAGCGGTGGATAGATACGAAGCTGTACGCCGATTTCGCCTCCGACCTATTCGGAGTGGGTGCGGACGTGATGTATTTCGACGTGAACGATACCTACTTGATTCGGCTGCAGGGATATTCGCCCGTGGCATACAATACCTATTCCGTGCGCAATTACAACGGCGAGGACTTGTTTGTACACGCCCTGCACGATACCGTACCTGAGATAACGAAAGAGGAATACCGGAACGGCAGCAAAATACGTGTGCCGGACGAGGAAGCCATGCAGGAGGCCGCCGCCAAGATACAGGAAATTAGAGACCGTTTCAACCGGTGGCTTGACGATGAGCCTTTGGAAGTCCGGGACGAACTGGTAAGGACATACAACGAGCGCTTCAATTGTTACGTGCGTCCGCACTACGACGGCTCGGCGCAGACGTTCCCCGGCCTCTCTTTCGAGCTGTTCCCGTACAAAGAACTTTATCCCTCACAGAAAGACGCTATCTGGATGATTAAGCAGAACGGCGGCGGTATCTGCTGGCACGAGGTCGGCACGGGCAAGACGATGATTATGTGCGTGGCCGCATACGAAATGAAACGTCTCGGACTGGTGCAGAAACCCCTCATTATCGGCTGAAAGCAATGTACACGAGATTGCCGATACATTCCGAAAGGCATACCCCACGGCCAAGGTGCTCTATCCGGGCAAGGAAGATTTCACCCCCGCCAACCGCAAGGAAGTGTTTTCAAAAATCAAGAACAACAACTGGGATTGCATTATCCTGACACACGACCAGTTTAGCAAGATTCCGCAATCCGAAGAAACCATGTACGACATATTCTCGGAAGAACTGGCCGATGTGGAGCGCAGCCTCGAAGTGCTGGAGCAATCCACTATGCGTTACCGGAGCGGCAGGATGCAGAAAGGACTGGAAACCCGGAAACAGAACCTTGAAGCCAAGCTCGCCGAACTGCAGATGAAGATAGACCTCCGGAAAGACGATACCATCGATTTCCGTTCGATGGGCATAGACCACATTTTTGTAGACGAATGCCACTGCTATAAAAATTTGATGTTCCAGACACGCCACACGAGAGTAGCGGGCATCGGCAATGCGCAAGGCTCGCAAAGGGCGATGAACCTTTTGTTTGCCATTCGGGACATTCAACGCCGCACGGGAAAGGACTTGGGGGCTACGTTCCTGTCGGGTACGGTGGTCGTCAATGCGCTGACCGAACTGTACGTGATGTTCAAATATCTGCGTCCAAGGGAACTCAAACGGCAACAAGTAAGCTGTTTCGACGCTTGGGCGGCTATCTTCACGAAAAAGGCCGCCGACTACGAGCTGAACGTAACGGGTACGATAAAGCGCAAAGAGCGTTTCCGCACTTACATCAAAGTGCCGGAACTGGCGATGTTCCTGCGGGAGATTACCGACTATCGTACAGCCGATATGATAAACCTCGATGTGCCGGACAAAAACGTGCGTTTCCTTTCCCATGCACCCACTATCCAACAGGAGGAAATGATCGGGCGGCTCGTCGCCTTTGCGCACAGCGGACAATGGGAAGATTTGGGGTTGGATATTCCGCAGCCGGACAATCTCGACAAGGCAAAAATGCTTGTTGCTACCAACGTGGCCCGTAAGATGTCTCTTGATATGCGTCTGTTGGGCGATAAGTTACTGATGACCCGAACAACAAGGCTTCGATTTGCGCAAGAACTATTTATGATTATTATGTAAGTTCAAATGCCAATCGTGGTACACAGTTCGTCTTCAGCGACCTTGCCACTTACAAGCCGAACGAGTGGAACATCTATAGCGACATCAAGGACAAGCTGGTGGCAATGGGGATTCCTGCCGATGAAATCCAGTTTATCCAGTACGCCAAGACCGAACGGGCGAGAAAGAAACTTTTTGCGGACATGAACAGTGGCAGGGTACGGGTGTTGTTCGGCTCTACCTCGATGTTGGGAACGGGAGTAAACGCCCAAGAAAGGGCCGTTGCGGTGCATCATCTGGAGATACCTTGGCCGCCCCGCCGACATGGAGCAGCGCAACGGTCGTGCGGTACGCAAAGGCAACACCGTTAAGCTCTGGGGAAACAATACCGTGGACGTGGTGATTTACGGAACGGAAAAGACGCTCGACGCTTACAAATTTAACCTGTTGAAAACCAAGCAAATGTTCATCAACCAAATTAACAACGGTACGATTGCTGTGCGCCGTATCGACGAGGACGCTATGGACGAGGATAACGGCATGAATTTCGCCGAGTTCGTGGCTCTCCTGTCGGGAAATACCGACCTGTTGGAGAAAACGAAGCTCGACAACAAGATTATGCAGCTCGAAAAGGAACAGGCCATTTTCAAGAAAGACCGTATCAGGGCCGAGCGTAAGATTGCGGCCAACCGGGAAGACATGACAAAGGCCGAGAGTGCGGCGGCACGCATGACGCAGGACTGGGAATATATCACCTCTTACACCGGAGACCGGACGACCCGGCTGTTGAACTCGCACAAGCCACGGCGGAAGAGACCGGACGGGAGCTGCACCGCATTTCCAAGACCTACCGCAACGGGGCAATCGGTACGATAGGCACGTATGCCGGATTGAACCTGTCGGTGTACAGCGAGTATGACATGGGCGGTACATTCTACCGCAACACGTTCCTCGTCGAGGGCGTAAGCGGACTGAAATACCGTTGTGGCATATCGGGAGCATTGCCTCTGGGCTTCGTGGAATCCTCCCGATACCCGCAAGCCGCCCTCGCCAAGCTGCCCGGCATGATTGAGGAACAACGGCAGAAGATAGCCAAGCTGGAGAGCGAGATACCCGCTTTGCAGGGAATCATCGCCCGCAAGTGGAGCAAGGCGGACGAGTTGGCAAGGCTCAAACAGGAGTGCAACGCTTTACAGCATCGGATCGACGAAAGCATGAAAGAGGCGGAACGCACGCAGTCCGCCCTTTCCGAACACAAGGCCACCGACAAAGCGGCATGACCATAATTCATAGATTTAACCTTTTCCCTCTGTTCGGTTACAACACCGGACAGGGGATTTTTTCACCTTCCGGTCTGCCACGGCCATACCCGGTTGTAACGGAATCTTCCCCTTGTACCTCCAGCCACTCCTTTTATACCACACACCTTGTCTTTTATAGGCAGGCTTTCGCTTCCCCCTTTGTAGATTGAGATGCTATCACGAACCGACGACCGTAAAGCCCGACACTTTTTTCCGCAAAGTTGATTGCATCTCAAAACTTTGCCTCAAGGCCCATCTTCGATTTTCCTGATGAAAAATCTTCCTTCTCATTCCATTCCAAGAGTATTTTTCATGGAATCCTTGCTGCAAACCCCGTGATGCAAAGACGAGGCAGAAAAAAGAATCGAACTTTCCGGTAATCGCTCGAACCGGAGGGAAATAAAAAAAACTTAAAAACAAATTGAAACATGAAAAAAATTCGCTTTTTGACAACTGGTTCGTTTTACAACTATCAGAGATTGCGTAACATATTCGGACGTTACCTGCACGAGGACGCCTTTCACGACGCCTATTTGGCGATGAAACGGGAAGTCGTGATTTCGGAAATACCTGTCGAGAGCTTCGAGCCTTATTTTTTCGGCGTGTACAAAAAGTGCAGACTGAAATGTATTCACAAGGATAGTTGTTACTGTTTCCCCGACAACGAACATTTCTTTTTGCTCATGCAGGAAGAAGAAACACCGTCCGTCGAGGTGCTGGCAGCTTCCGACAAGCTGGTGTATGACATACTGCTGTTTGTGAAGAAGAAATATCCCCAAACGGACTACGAGCTTTTCAGACTGAAAGAGTACGAGGCGAAATGTTCATACAGACACCTTTCCGCCTATGCAGGCATTTCCGCAAGTGCGATACACCGGAGAATAAGCGATATAACCGACACTATCCGCAATCACGAAGGATTTTCCAAAAGGTACGCCCACGTAAGCATGTAATTTGTATAACCCGTAAATAATTCAAGAAAATGAAATTTGTAATTTACAACGTCGAGAATTGCCGGACAAGAGAAAACCGTGTAGGTAAAAGAAGCATAAGGTTCAACAGCGTTACCGGCAACATGTATCTATCCACCAAATTGGCAAAAGAAATGAATATCACAATGAACGACCGACTGGAGTTTGGCTGTGATGAAAACAACCCGAAAGAGTGGTTTCTGCACAAAACCACTGACAAGCGAGGTTTTCCGCTGCAGTTCAACAGGGGAGGAACACGTTTGAGGAATAAGTACATCTGTAAGACCATTTTGGATATAGCGAAGGTCAAGGAGAGCGCAACATTCTTGGTATCGAAAGACCCGGTAAAGACCGAGCTGGGGCCATTTTACAGAATAATACTTTCTTGCCCCATTCTCCCGAAGAACAAGCCCAAACTATAAGCCGATAACCTCTGTGGTCTGTCCGATGGGCGAAAGCCTCCGGACGGATTGCGGGGCAACCGATACCTTTTATAGTACGATTACTCCTTTTTTACCTTCAGGCTGTTTCCCTATTATACGCCGGCTTTCCCAACCCCGTGAACCAGTGGAAAGTCTGTGCCGTAACAAGTCGTCAGGGAAAGGTACGGGAGGCCGTTCAAAACCGGCGGCAGCCCGGATCGTGCCGTTCCATGCCGGAGCTTCGACCTGTCGAAACAACACGGTATTCCACAGCCCGACCGGTCTTTATGCCGCTGGTTTCGGACTTTCCGCCTCTGTTCCGTATCTTTCCCTTGTGACCTGCCACGTCAAGGGCAAACGGTGATACTTCTTATTCGCTCCGCGCTTTCATTCCGCCCGGTCGAAATTCAGGCGTGGAGCGGATAAGGAGAATCCCTTTCATGTTTGCCCCGGCAGACCCTTGCCTGACCCGCCCAAGCCGGACCCTTTTCTACTTCGCTTCCCCTGCATTTATACAGGCAAAGCCGTACTCCCTTTTTACCATCATATTTACCGGTCTGTTCCGGTCTCCTCTCTGCCGGTATCGTCCGGTTTGCCAGATGCAAAGGTCGCTGCCATGCTTGATCCGGCGGCTTGAAGTGCATTCCCCGCAAATTCTTCCTTTCCATGAAAGCGTAATTGGCCGGGAAACCCACCGTATGAAGCCCTGTCGGCAGCCGTGTTCCGCATCTGTAAAATCCCGGAACGGTTCAGACAGAGAGAAGAATCGAAAAAAGGGTAAAAAAGCAGATGTTTCACGGCATAAAAGACAAGTGATGGACAAGAAAAATTGTAAAACAGGCAAACGCATGAAAAGGCAGGTTGAAAAAATCCTGATGGTTATCAATGTCAAATGGGAAATCATAGATATTCTTCAAATAACCAATCGGCGTTTTATGTACAATCCGCAAACGGGAACTTTAATTTTAGGAGACGAAATCTACGGTAAAACCATTTGCAGTTCCCATTCACAAGAGTTCCATGCGTCAAGAGCAGAAGGCTGTTTCGATGATTATTTGCGCGGGTGGATTGGCACATCGAAAAGCTACCCTCACGGGATTATCCATTTTGCCCCCGCCGTCATCATGGAACAGTTCGACAGAGGGTTTGACGCATTACAAATGTTCGCCGGACTTGAAGGCGTAAACGGAGATACTATCGTCAGAGGGTTTTGTACTTTGCCAGAACAAAGGATGGGCGATTTGCTGCATTCCTCCCTTTGAGATACCGGTTCTGACAAAATAAGCTATGATAAGGTATCGTGCCTATGACAACATCGTCGGTGAAGGGCACGATACCCGTTTGTAAATTACCGCAACTCCGTTGGCGGTTTCCTTTTATACCTCTCTCTTTCCTCTGCTCTTATACTTGGCGAAGCCCTCTTCCCTTTATATCAATTATATGTATAACCTCTACGGTCTCCTCTCTGCCGTCACCGTCCGATTTTTCAGATGCAAAGGTAGGCTGCCGCGCTTGATCCGGCGGCTTGAAGTGTATTTCTTGCAAATTCTTCCTTCTACGAAGAGTAATTGGCAAGAAAAGCCGTCGTATGAAGCTGTACCGGCAGCCGGGTACCGCATCTATAAAATCCCGGAACGGTTCAGGCAGAGAAAGGAACCGAAAAGAGGGAAAAAATAAACAGTTAGGTAACGGCAGGACCAACCACCTTGCCACAAACAATTTTCTATTATGTTACATGTTCACACTATCGGACGCATCGGCAAAGATTGCCAAGTAATTTCAGGAGCACACGGCTCATTCATGGCTATGGACATAGCCGTTGACGATTATTCAAAGGGGCAAAACATCACCACTTGGATAAGGGTACGCAGCAACAAGGACAACCATATCCGCTTGTCCGAATATCTGACGAAAGGGAGACTCATACTTGTTGACGGCACGCTGTCATCTTCCCTGTGGAAAGACAAGAACGGCGAGAGCCAGATACAGCTCTCCATCACGGCAGAGAGTATTGCCTTTATCAATACCGGAAGGCGGGAAGGCGCGGCAGCCGGAGAGGACAATGCAGTAAGCGGAGCAGACGGCGCACCCGTTCCTCCTGCAGATTTCCCGCAGGACGAAAAGGAGGATTTGCCTTTCTGATAAGAGAGTAAACCTTTGAAAATAAGCGAATACTAAATGTCGAAAGAGTTTGAAGCCCATCCCAATCGGCATATATTGGACGGGAAAGTAGTTGCCACCTTATTTTTCGAGCCTTCCACCCGTACACGCCTCAGTTTCGAGACTGCCGCCAACCGGCTTGGAGCACGTGTCATCGGGTTCAGCGACCCAAAGGCCACCAGCTCATCCAAGGGCGAGACGCTGAAAGACACCATCAAGATGGTGAGCAACTATGCCGACATCATCGTGATGCGCCACCACCTCGAAGGGGCCGCACGCTATGCCAGTGAAGTCACCACCGTGCCCATTGTGAATGCCGGAGACGGTGCCAACCAGCATCCCTCACAAACCATGCTCGATCTCTACTCCATCTACAAGACACAAGGCACACTGGAGAACCTGAACATTTTTCTGGTCGGCGACTTGAAGTACGGCCGTACCGTCCACTCCCTGCTGATGGCCATGCGCCACTTCAACCCCACTTTCCACTTCATCGCTCCCGACGAGTTGCGGATGCCCGAAGAATACAAAATCTACTGCCGCGAGCACAACATCAAGTACGTGGAACATACGGACTTTACGGAAGAAATCATTTGACTGATGCCGACATCCTCTACATGACCCGTGTGCAGCGCGAGCGCTTCACCGAC
>ENA-OQKM01000002-OQKM01000002.1-human-gut-metagenome-genome-assembly--contig:-NODE-2-length-17757-cov-0.942031_pt1 | contig 17757 bp, 21 predicted proteins | sample MGYA00242781_ERZ504804 | MGnify/ENA primary metagenome ERZ504804 (study PRJEB26092, sample SAMD00036370) | human gut metagenome | host: Homo sapiens | study: EMG produced TPA metagenomics assembly of the... | reverse complement strand
TTCATTTTAAATGAATTTCTTAGAATTAGGTAAGTATATGGAAGTATAGGAATATATTGGAAAAATTTCCGTAGAGGAAATAATTAAAGGAGATAACATAACAGAGTCCGGTTTTAATTATGAAGAAGAGTATGAAAAAAGAGTTTATAAAAAGGTATGGATGGACATTGCTTGGTATTGTGGCAGGAATGGTAGGAGGATATTTGTATTGGCGGTATGTAGGTTGCACCACTGGGACTTGCCCTATCACTTCTTCTCCTGTCAACAGTTCCATTTGGGGGGCGGCAATGGGGGGATTGTTGCTCAGTTCATTTATGCCGGAGCATAAAAAGATAAAGAAGGAGGAATAAAGTATGAATAAAACGAATTTTATTTTTAGCCCTTTGTGCTGGCTGCCACAACAGCTTGCGGCAGAGGAAGCAGTAATAATAACCCTGTAAAAGAAGAAACTATGGCAACAGAAGGAAATGGAAAGGTCATACATTTGACTAAAGCTGAATTTTTGGCGAAAGTATATAATTTCGAGAAAAACCCGGAAGAGTGGAAATATGAAGGTGACAAAACCGGCTATTGTGGATTTCTATGCTGACTGGTGTGGTCCTTGCAAAAATGGTAGCTCCTATTTTGGCGAATTGGCAAAAGAATACGAATGGCCAGATTGTGATTTATAAAGTGGACACGGAGAAAGAACAGGAACTGGCAGGCGCGTTTGGTATACGGAGTATTCCGTCCATTCTGTTCATCCCCATGGAAGGAAAGCCGGAGATGGCACAGGGGGCTATGCCCAAAGCGTCATTTAAAAAGGCTATTGATGAGTTTTTATTGAAAAAATAAGTACTTTTGTGCAATAGCATCAAGAAGAAAGAGCAATATGGAAACTTTATGTAAAATAAGAGATCTCTATCGCGCTATTGCAGAATTTGAAACACGGTTTGAAAAGGCGCACCACCTTTGTCTGAACGAAGGAATGTTGCTGTGCTGTCTCTCCAGAAAGAAACGCCTGTCCTCGGGAGAGATAGCAGAGCAATTGGGGCTTTCTAATTCGAATACTTCTAAGGTTATCAGATCTGTAGAGGATAAAGGCTATATAGAGCGTAATTTGGGAGATTGTGACAAACGCCAGATGTATTTCTCGCTTACGGCGGAAGGAAAGAAAATACTGAAGGAGATGGAATGCTGTAATATTGAGATTCCTGAGTTACTGAGGTCTGTATTATAATAGTAAGAAAGATACCGCCGTAGATGAAGTCTGTTTTTATTTTTATATCATTGCTGATAATGCTCTGTCCCGCTTTCTCGCAAAGCAGGATGGAGCATTATCTTGATTCTTTGGGATTGGTGAATGTAGGCCGGATGGACCCGACATTGAAAATAGATTTGATGTATACCCGTGCGACAATTTTACCGGGAAAGTCCTTTATGAGGATTTGCAGGAGGCCTATCTTCATCCTGAGGCTGCCAAAGCCTTGTTGCAAGCGCAAAAGCGGTTGAAAGAGTTGTATCCCGGTTATTCTCTGATTATTTATGATGCCGCCCGTCCCATGTCCGTGCAGCAGAAAATGTGGAATGTGGTAAAAGGTACTTCCCAAAATATATATGTATCCAATCCGGCCCGGGGAGGAGGGTTGCATAATTATGGTTTGGCGGTGGATGTGATGTATTGCAGATGAAAAAGGAAATCCTTTGCCTATGGGGACCAAGGTGGATCATTTGGGCAAGGAAGCACACATAGATACCGAAGCGGCAATGGTACAGCAGGGAATCATTACAGCGCAGGAACGGAAAAACCGTTTGCTGCTGCGCCGGGTCATGACGGATGCGGGTTATAAACCTTTGCGCAGTGAGTGGTGGCATTTCAACTTCCGCAGTCGTGAAGAGGCAAAACGGAACTATAAAGTAATTAGATAAAGGATGGAAATATCAACAAAAACACTCCATTTCATCGAAGAACACAGAGAGGACGATACGCGTACACTTGCTTTGCAAAGTAAGAAATATCCCGATGTAGACATGGCGGCAGCTGTCACACAAATTGCCGGACGGCAGGTGGCGGCCCGCAAGATACCTTCATGGTATCCGGTTTCTGCATTATGGTATCCCCCTCATTTGTCTATGGAGCAATGTTCTTCCGAAGCAACTGCTTTGTATAAGGCCTCTTTGTTGGAAGGCGATACTTTTGCCGATTTAACCGGAGGTTTCGGTATTGATTGCAGCTTTATCTCCCGGAATTTCAAGCAGGCTGATTATGTGGAAAGGCAGTCAGGACTTTGTGAACTGGCTTTGCATAATTTCCCTTTGTTGGGGTTGGGGCACATTCGGATACACAACCGGGACGGGATATCCTATTTGCAGGAAATGCTTCCGGTAGATTGCTTGTTTTTAGACCCTGCCAGAAGAGACGGACACGGTGGAAAGACGGTTGCCATCTCTGATTGCGAGCCGGATGTTACTGTTTTGGAGCCTTTGCTGGTTGATAAGGCAAAGAAAGTGATGGTGAAATTATCGCCTATGCTGGATCTGTCATTGGCATTGAACGAGTTGAAAACAGTTCGTGCGGTACACATTGTCGCTGTGAATAACGAGTGCAAGGAGTTATTGCTGATACTGCAAAAAGAGTCCGTTTCATCGGAGGTAAGCATCCATTGCGAACATATTGCAGGCAACGGGGAGAGCCGGCATTACACCTTTACCTTGAAGCAGGAAAAAACATCGCCCTGTCTTTTGGCCGATGAAGTCGGAACTTATTTGTATGAACCGAATGCCGCTATACTGAAAGCCGGTGCTTTTCGTTCTCTCACACAAACCTATCCTGTGGCGAAACTTCACCTCAACAGCCATTTATATACCTCTGTTTCTTTGGTTCCGGATTTTCCGGGACGTCGTTTCCGGGTTGAGGCCGTATCGGGTTTTGGAAAAAAGGAACTGAAAGCGTTCTTGATGGATATGGATAAGGCGAATATTACGATCCGCAACTTTCCATTATCGGTTGCGGAAACTTCGCAAACGTTTGAACTGAAAGAGGGAGGAGATGATTATATCTTTGCCACTACCTTGTCCGGCGGGCAGAAAGTCTTGATTAGAGGGAAGAAGTGTTAGTTTATAATCAGTTTGTAACCTATTCCCCTTACATTCACAATCCGTATGCTTTGGTCTTTGGACAGTTTATGGCGTAATTTCGTAATAAATACATGCAGGCTGCGTGAATTGAAGAAGCTGTCATCTCCCCATAGCTCCAACAAGATGCTTTGGCTGTTCACCACTTCATTCCGGTTCTTACACAGGCGTTTTAGGATTTCCGATTCCCGGTGGGAGAGTTCTTGTATGTTCCCTGCAAAATCCAGTTGTTGGGTGACGGAGTTGAACTGATATCCTCCGATGGTGTAGGTATTGGTTATTTCTTTTTCCACAAAAGCTTTGTGCATCAAGGCTTTGAGGCGTACAATAAGCTCCTGCATACCGAATGGTTTTTTCAGATAGTCATTAGCTCCCAGTTCAAATCCTTTTACTACATCATTGATGGCAGACCGGGCGGTGAGGAATAATACCGGGGTTGCTTTATCCGATTGGCGGATGCGGCGTACCATTTCAAAGCCATCCATACGGGGCATCATGACATCGGCTACCAATACGTCCGGTTTCTGTTCGAAAAACTTTCTTAAGCCTTCTTCACCATCTCCGGCGGTAGTAATGATAAAATCCTGTTCTTCCAGTGTGTCCTTGATAATCATGGCAAGAGTCTGTTCATCCTCTACTAATAAAACGTGTATCTTTTCCATTTGCTTATTCGGGGAATTTTAAGTGTAAAGGTACTGCCTTTTCCTGTGCTACTTTCCACGGAAACAGTTCCTTTATGCTGTTCTATCATTGTTTTTACATAATAAAGTCCTAATCCATATCCTTTTACATTATGCAGATTACCGGTCGGAACCCGATAAAACTTATCAAACAGATGTTTTTGTCTGTCGGCAGGAATACCTATTCCTTTGTCTTGTATCTTTAGCATCACATAAGCGTTACGGTCACCGTTGCATGGATTGTTGCAGCGTATTGCAGAAATGTAAATATATGCCTTTTCATCGGAATATTTTATAGCATTGTCTATCAGATTGCTGATCACGTTATACAGGTGCAAGCGGTCTGCACGTAGGGTTATGTTTTCTTCCATAATGAGTTTGAACTCAGTCGGCTTATCAGCTTTCAATCTATGTTGGCTGATCAGATTTTCCAACATAGGCCTCAGTTCGACAGGTTCATAGTTCAGACGGAAGTTCTTCCGTTGCTCCATACTCATGGAAAGGATCTGTTCCACCAGTCCGCTGAGCTGTTTCAGCTGGGTTTGGATAATCTGAAGATAGTTCTGTCGTTTCGTCAGGTTTTCTGCTCCGTTGAAGTTCAGTAATGCATCGTTGGCGGCGTAGGCTACGGCTATCGGAGTTTTCAGTTCGTGAGTAATGTTATGCGTGAAGTCCTCTTTCATTTCTTCTACACTTTTCTGCCTTAAGATGATACGGATAAGAAACCAGAATGATACCCCCAATATAATAATGATAAAGAAAGAGGTATAAAGTATCCCCTTCATTTGTTGCAAGACGATGGTATTTGTCGGTTCCACCCATAACCGGTATGCCATTTTGTTGTACAAGTCATAATTGTAATAGTAGCTCACTGCTTCTTTGCCCGGTCTGTATTTTTGAGGTGAACTGAGTCCTTGTACGATCGTGCTGTCTTGACGTAAATTCACTATTTCGATGCGGTGAGGCAGGTAGATGATTCCGCGCATGGCAAGTGTCCTTGTAAAAAGGCTGTCGAAAGTGTGCAGGTTGATTTCCGTGAAAAGGTCCAGCTGGCTGTGGATACCCCGTTGGAAGTATTTGGTGAGCAGTTCCAGTGTACCGTTTTTGTCGATGGTAGTAGATACCGGTTCATTGATTTCCAGACCAAATCTTTTTTGCTGTTTGAAAGGCTCGGTTTCTATAACTTTGGTAATCAAAGCACTGCTGTCCAGATTGATACTGGATTCGATATAGCCATTTATGGTTTCGTTGCTTCGTTTCACGGAATCGCACCGTTCCATCATTTCATTGTAGTCACTCACCTGTAATGTTTCTATCAGGCAATTGTCCATATCCTTCTTCATCGAGGTGTATAATCCTGTCAACCAATATGCCTGATAGGCAAAGACGCCTATCAGCGAAAGGATAATCAATGCGGCTATGGCTTTAAACGGTATCTTCATGGTTTGGCAAAAATAGGCACAAAATAAGTATTTTCTTTCTTTTGATAACACTAAATAAGACTTCGTAAGCCGGTGGTAACACATACGGCACATTTTTCACCTTTACTTTGCATGGACACTAAAAATAAAACGATGATGAGGACAGTGATTATCTTTTGTTTATGCTTGTCGGCATTTGCGGCACAAGCGCAGAATGATGTGAATTATACCTATATGGACAGCCTTTTCCAACAATTGCCGGAGGTGTTGGTCAAAGGGGAGCGTCCGGTGGTAAAGGCCGAGCGGGGAAAGCTGGTCTATGACTTACCCCGTATGGTAGAGCGGCTTCCGGTGAATAACGCCTACGAGGCGGTAAAGGAACTGCCCGGCATCGTGGAACAAGATGGCAATCTCACTTTGGGGGGGCGCAGTATTACTTTGGTAGTAAATGGAAAAGTAAGTACACTGGACAAGGACGATTTGAAGTCCGTGCTTCAGAATACCCCTGTCAGTCGTCTGGAGAAAGCAGAAATCATGTATGCTGCTCCGGCACGTTACCGCATTCGTGGAGCCATGGTGAATGTTATTCTAAAATCGAATATAGGGCAGAAGCTTCTTGGTCCGGTGAAGTGGCGGCTATGTATGAACAGTCCCGCAGGGAAGACATTGCAGGCCGTGGAAATTTGCTCTACACTTCCCGGCGCTTTTCGGCGGATGTGATGTATTCATACGGGTTCAAACATACCACTTTCGGATTGGACAAACAGTCATGGCACACTATGGCGGGGGACGTACACGAGTTGGATTTGAAAACAGAGGCTAAGGGGTATGGCGGCCGGCATAACCCTCGCTTGGGGGCGGATTATGATTTCGGGAAGAAGAACTTGTTGAGTGTGGTTTACAATACACAATACCGCTATGGGCAGGACTGTACAAAAATGCGTGGAACAGCCCACAGTGATAAAACGGATGACGGTGACCGCCAGTTACATAATGTGGCGGCCGATTATCAATCTTCTTTCGGCCTTTCGGCAGGAATGGATTTCCTTTTTTTCTCCAATCCGTCACAGACCTTTCTGGAGAAAGATATGCAGGATGTCAGCCGGACATTGAATTATGACAGCAACCAACGTATCAACCGCTGGTTATTCTATGCCAACCAGCTTCATTCCTTGCAAGGTGGAACCGAGATAAATTATGGTGTAAAGTACACTGCCACACACGATAACAGCTACCAGTTCTATCGGGATGGTGAAACAGGAGCCTTGATTCCCGATAATTCCGAGAAACTGCTTCGAAAAGAATATACTCTGAATATGTACACCGGCGCTTCACATAGTTTTGGGAAGAAGTTCTCTGCCGAAGTTTCCTTGGCCGCAGAGCTTTATCATGCCGGGGAACGTCATAGCTGGATGCTGTATCCCAACTGTAAACACAACTTACTACTCCGGCAGATCGACCATACTTGCAAATGTCTTTCACCAGTAATCGTAAATATCCCGCTTACTGGCAGTTGCAACCTATTATACAGTATGTGGACAGCTATACCGAGGCTCATGGAAATCCCGACCTGAAGCCAAGTTCCAATTATTCGCTCGACTTGAATTATCTGTATAAGAATAGATATATGATAGGGGTGAATTACAATTACACACCCGATTACTTTGTGCAGCTCCCTTATCAATTGCCCGACCGTCTGGCGGAGGTGAATCAGTTTGTGAATTATGATTTTCAGAAAAGATGGACCATACAGACTATGGCTTCTTATAAAGTGAGTACATGGTGGAACGGGCGCATTTTTGCTTTCGGCCTGTTCTCTCATGACAAGAACAGCCATTTCCATGATATTGCATTCAACCGGCATAAATTCAGCGTCATTCTGAATACCACAAACACATTCATCTTATCGAAGAAACCGAATATCATAGGTACGTTGGCTGGTTTTTACCAATCACGTGCCATACAAGGGGTGTATAACTTAAGTCCTATTTGTAATGTTTCGACTTCACTTCAGTGGGCTTCTCCGGATGGAAAGACGAAGGTGATATTGAAAGGAAATGATATTCTTAATACATCGAATATGACCACCCGGCTGGCGTGGGGGCAGCAACGGAACCGGACAGAAATGAATTGGGACAATCGTAGCTTTACATTTTCATTCCTCTATAAATTCGGCGGATACAAAGAGAAGAAACGTACCGATGTCGATACCAAGCGGCTGGGACGATGATTTTTTAGTGGTTAGTAATCACTAACCACTAATCACTAGTTCGCCATTTTTGCCTTGAAAGCCAGCGCATACATACGCATCTGTTTTACCATTGCCAGCAAGCCATTGCTGCGGGTGGGCGACAGATGTTCTTTCAAACCTATCTTCTCTATAAAGTATAAATCACTGCTTAATATTTCATCCGGAGTATGTCCGCTGACTACTTTGATAAGCAGGGCAATGATACCTTTTACAATCAAGGCGTCACTTTCCGCCTGGAACACCACTTTGCCGTCTTCCATATCGGCTTGCAGCCATACGCGGCTCTGGCAACCGTCTATCAGGTTTTGTTCTGTTTTATATTCGGGGGCGAGTGGTTCCTGCTCGTTACCCAAATCTATGAGCAATTGATACTTGTCCATCCAGTCATCAAAATCACTGAACTCTTCTATCACTTCGTTCTGAAGTTCGTTTATTGTTTTCATTATTTTATCATTTATTTCTCATTATAAATCACATCCATCACTGTTTGTCCTACCGCTTTCAGCGTGTTACGGTCAATGTTTTCCATCGTATCGTTTACCGTATGCCAGAAAGAGCCGAAAGAACTTTGCGGATTACCGGCATCATAGTTAATGATGTCCACACACGGGATACGCGCCAACTTGTTGACATAGATATGGTCGTCCACCGTCTCACCGCCGTCTTCTTTTACAAAATATTTGCCATATCCAACTCATGTGCCTTTTCCAGATTTCTTCATTTCGGAACGGGCGGTGCGGGCCGAGTAACCTTCATAATAGAACGTGGCATCTTTTCCTCCTACCATATCCAGCAAGATTCCATAGCGTGCATTATAGTTCTGAACATGTGGGGTACGTGCCCAGTATTGTGATCCAAGACACCAAGTGTCCTGTTTGTACTTGCCGTCATAAAATTCGGGAATTCCATAATCCTCCGAATCGAAAAATACGATATCTATACCTAGGCAGGTTGTTCCTTCTGTATCTGACGGGCGATTTCCAGCAGCACCCCCACACCGCTGGCACCATCATTCACTCCCAGTATAGGAGTATGGTGATTCTTCGGGTCGGGATCATTGTCGGCATACGGGCGGCTGTCCCAATGGGCGCAAAGCAGGATACGTTTTTTACTTTCGGGCTTGTAAGCACCGATAATGTTGCGTGATTTCAGTATCGTACCGTCGTATGCTATCAGATCGGCATATTGATTGTATACCTTGCGCCGAATTTTTCCAATTGTCCTGCCAGATATTCCCCACATTCTTTGTGCGCCTGTGTGTTGGGAACACGGGGACCGAAGTCTGCTTGTACCTGAATGTACTGGTAGGCGCTGTCTGCATCGAATTCGGGAGCCTTGATCACTTCTTTGTCTACGGTTTCTGTCCGGTCGTTTCTGCTTTTACTGTTTCCGCACGAAACGGCTGTCAATACAAGCAGCAAGAACGGGATTACTAAAACATTTCTTATCTTCATACTTATTCTTCTGTTATTTATTTGTGCATTATCCTTTATATGGAAGGGGGCTGCGCCGCAAAGTTACGTTATTTTCTTTGTACTTCTTCCATAACGCGCAGGAAGTTTCCACCCCAAATGAGGCGGATATTTTCTTCACTGTATCTTTCCAACAGCAGCCGGCGTGTAAAGTTTATCAATTCTGATGCCGAAGCGCAGCCTGTGATGCCGCCGTCACCGTCAAAATCGGTTCCTATCCCTACATGTTCTATGCCCATGACATTTACCATGTGGTTCAGATGCTCGATGGCATCCTTGATGGTAGCTTCTCCGTTCTTGCGCAGGAATCCGCCATACATACATACCTGTGCCACCCCCCCTTGGCTGCCAATGCTTTCAATTGGTCATCCGTCAGATTGCGCGGATGGTCGCAAAGGGCACGGGCCGAAGAATGAGAGGCTACGATCGGTTTGCCGCTGATTGCCAGTGCATCATAGAAACTTTTCTCTCCGGCATGAGAAACATCTACCATCATTCCCACACGGTTCATTTCTTTTATCACCTGTTCACCGAATGTGCTTACGCCCAGTCCTTCCTCATTATAACGGGCAGAGCCGCAGATATCATTATTTCCGTTGTGGCAAAGTGTCATGTACACCACGCCACGATGGCGGAAACGTTCTACATTCGTGATATCCTTGCCAATGGCATATCCGTTTTCAATGCCCAGCATGACAGCCTTTTTCCCTGCTTTTTTCAAACGGCACAGATCAGCGGGAGTATATGCTATATCTACGGCTGTACAGTTCTTGGCAACCATCTCCTCTATTTCGTTCAGGATGCGGTCTGCTTTGGCAGTAGCGGCCGATAAGGCTTCATCGGTACGTTCCAATTGCTTCAGGTAAGCCACCATGATGGTTGCGTCCAGATGTCCTTCCGTCATCTTATGCAGGTCTACCAGGATTTTCTTGTCACGGGTGGCGAAGTTTATTCCTTGATCGAAGAACATGGGAGTGTCGCAATGTGAATCCAGCGTTATCATGCGGTTGTGAAGTTTTTTGGCTTCTCTGAAAGAAGTGGATTCCTGTATAAGCCAGTGGAATACCGGCATCATACAGGTATTGTTTTCCAGAATGAAACATTCCGGATGCCATTGCACTCCCATCATGGACTTGCATTCGGTAGATTCCATCGCTTCAATGACTCCGTCGGATGAGCGGGCAGTTACCCTGAAACCCGGCGCAACCTCCTTTACCGCCTGATGGTGAAACGAATTGACCGGCAATATTTCTGTTTCAAACAATTTATAGAGTAAGGAATCTTTCTCTATCCGGACCGTATGCGAGGCATATCCCCGTCCCAAATCCTGATCGTGTTTGATCCGTTCCCCTTCCATCTGTACGTGGATATCCTGATACAGGCTGCCTCCAAAAGCGGCGTTCATCACCTGTATGCCGCGGCATATTCCCAGAATCGGTATCTGCCGGTCGGCGGCCAGTTTGGCAAGCAATAACTCCTGACGATCCCTCCGGGGATTTATGCTGTGTAATTCCTTTATCGGTTCTTCTCCAAGGAACAAGGGATTGATATCCGCACCGCCGGTCAGTAGCAAGCCATCCAATGCATTCAGTGAGTTTATCAAACTGTTAGTTTCGTCAACAGGAGGAATAATGAAAGGAATACCTCCTGCTTTCAGAATGGAAGTGAAATATCCTTCCAGCAAAGTACATGCGCCTTCCTGGAAGTTTCCGGTAAGCCCTATGACTGGAGCATCTTTGTGGCAGGGAAAGGTGCGGTGTATGGCATCGTACTCGGCTGAGATGTCAAATGTTTGAAACGTTTTCATAAGTTAAATTATTCGTAGAAACTAAGCAAAGATAGGGATAAATTCAGATTTATTTTTCATATTTGCTAAAAATCTAATGACCATGGAACCTATACAAGACTTCGCCGGCTGATATGCCGTTTGCGTTCGTTGAAGGAGCGGAAACGTGTGGTGGTTGTTTGCCCCAATGACCCTCATACCGAATACGTTATAACCCGCAGTTTGCACGAAGCTTTGCCGATTTCTTATTGGTGGCGGATACGCCCCATTTGCTGAACTCGGAATATATCCGCCTTCAATATCCGGATCATGTGAAAGTATACGAGGCGACAAGTCCCGATAAAGCAGCCCAGGAAGCTGTTTCGCTGATACGTGAGGGACATGCGGACGTGTTGATGAAAGGGATTATCAATACGGATAATTTATTGCGGGCCGTGCTTAATAAGGAACATGGTATCCTGCCGAAAGGGAATGTGCTGAGCCATATCACGGTGGCACAGATCCCGATGTACAAGAAATTGCTGTTCTTCTCGGATGCGGCGGTCATTCCCCGTCCTACCTTGGAACAATTCGAGGCGATGCTGCGGTATGATCTGGAGGTATGCCGCCGCATGGGAATAGAAGCTCCCCGTGTGGCCTTGATTCATTGTACGGAAAAAGTAAACGAGAAATTCCCTCATACACTGGATTATGTGACTTTAAAGGAACGTGCCGCCGCCGGTGCTTACGGAAACATGTACTTGGACGGGCCCATGGATGTGAAGACGGCATGTGATGCGCATAGCGGTGAGGTGAAAGGAATCAGCTCGCCGGTGGTGGGACATGCGGATTTGTTGATCTTTCCCAATATCGAGTCGGGAAATACATTCTATAAAACGGTGTCATTGTTTGGTGACGCCAACATGGCAGGTATGTTGCGAGGTACGGCCTCTCCCGTAGTGGTTCCGTCGCGTGCCGATTCCGGTAATTCGAAATATTACAGTCTGGCATTGGCCTGTGTGGCCGGATAAATAATGTGGCAATGTGCCAATTTGCCGGTGTGTCAATTGGCTGTGCTGTGTTGCCGCATGGTTTTGGCTCATTCGCAAATTGATAAATTATTGAAACTATGAAAATATTTGTGATTAATCCGGGCTCTACTTCTACCAAAATAGCCCTTTTCATCGATGAAAAGCCGGTGTGGGCGGCAGGGGCCCATCATACTGCGGATGACTTGTCGGAGTTTCACCACGTCAACGAACAGTATGCGTACCGTAAGGACTTTGTATTGCGATTGCTTGCCGAGGCGGATATTCCGTTGGATTTTGATGCCGTCATTGCCCGTGGCGGTCTGCTGAAGCCTACGCCCGGCGGGGTGTATGCCATTAACGAACAGATGAAACACGATTTGCTCAACGCCCGGATGGAGCACGCCTGTAATTTGGGCGCGCTGATTGCCGATGAAATAGCCCGGGAATGCCATTGTCCCGCCTACATTGCCGATCCCGAAGTGGTAGACGAGCTGCAACCGGCCGCCCGCCTGACGGGAATACCGGAGATAGAGCGCATTTCCATCTTCCATGCCTTGAACAGTAAGGCGGTATCGCGTAAATATGCCGCTTCCATCGGGAAACATTATGAAGAGTTGAATCTGATTGTGGTGCATCTGGGGGGTGGCATATCGGTGGGTGCCCATTGCAAAGGACGGGTGATTGATGTTAACAATGCCTTGAACGGTGAGGGGCCGTTTTCTCCCGAACGTGCGGGAACCATTCCTGCCGACCAGTTAGCGGAATTGTGCTTCAGCGGTAAGTATACGTTAAAGCAGATCAAGAAGATGCTGAATGGCAAAGGGGGCTGACTGCCCATCTGGGTATGAATGATGTGGTGACTATTGCCCGGAAAGCTTCCGAAGGCGAGGAGCCTTATAAAGGGGTATTGGATGCGATGCTCTATACGGTGGCGAAACAGGCAGGGGCCATGTATGTCACGCTCCGTGGGCAGGTGGATGCCATTATTCTGACGGGAGCATTGCCCATAGTGATTACTGTGTAGGGATCTCAAGGAACAGATTGATTATCTGGCGCCGGTTGTGCTGATGCCCGGTGAAGACGAGATGGGCTCGCTGGCTTATAATGCGTTGGGAGCCTTGAAAGGTGAGCTGCCTTTGCAGGTTTACCGGCCGGAATAAGAAGATGGTGGTACATCGGAATTAAAATAAGCGATAAAATTGTTCAAATCCTTCATGGAAGGGTAATGTGTTGATATACAGAAGGCTATTATGAAGGAATCATTATAAATTCCTTCATAATAGCTTCAGGGATGTTTTTACCCGGCCAGTGCTACCAGTTTATACATATTTCCTGTTGTGGTATGCATGCGTTCCGCTCCCAGGGAATTCATGATTCTTCCCATTTTGTTTATCGTGATGCCGCGCATGGCTGCCGGATATCGTTTCAGCAGGATATTGAACAAGCATACTGCCGAGTAAAGTTTGAAGTCTTCCCCTTTCTCCGGCAGTCTGAAACAATGGAGAATCATTTCCGCTTCGGTAGGCAAGGCATAATAGGCCTGGTTGCGCAGTTTCAGCTCGGATTCCTCCGCCGCCGAGAACCAGTAACGCTTTCCCTCGTCCAGTTCTGCTTTCAGCTGGGCGAAAAGCTGTTTGTGCTCCAGTGGCGAGCAGTCTATCTTCTCCTTTACCTCGGCAAAGAAATAACGGCGGCTTCCGCTGGGGTCGGTGAGCAGCGCTTTCCGGTTACTGGTGCCGATGAACGAGGCCATCCGGGGCAGATGGCTGTAGGACGAGCGGTGCGACTTGCGGAAATCCAGTTTTTCATCTGCATCAGATTTTTCAGCAATGGCAGTTTCTGTGGTGAAAGACGGTCGTACTCATCCAGATTAATCAGTCCGAAGAAAGCCAGCTTCTGCTCGCATCCTGCCTGTCCGGTCAGTTCGAAGCTGTCCGTATAGTAGTCTTTCAACGAATCGGGCATCAGCAATTCGCAGAAAGTGGATTTGCATCTCCCTTGCTCGCTGCTCACCAGCATGGGAGCCACAGCGTTGGCGCACCGGTCCATGCGTCCGCTCCACTGGGCAGTTACGCCCAGCATCCAGCGGTGGAAACTGTTCACCCAGAAATCTTTCGTAGATATGCGTTGTGCCAGCGGAGTCACGCGGTCCTTGCCGTCCCATTCGGGAAGGGTGTTCATATAGGAAAGTAACGGATGATAGTCCGGCATCTGCTCCGAGTTCACGAACCGGCTTACATCCTTGTCCCAGCAGTTGATGTGACGTGCACGTGCTTCCAGGCACAGGCTGTTCAGGGTGCGCTGGCTTATTACCTTATATATAGGTGTGTCAGCGTCTTTTTTGCAACATTCCGTTTGTTCCGTCAGTAGGTTGAAGCGGAAGTGGTAGCGGCTCAGCAAATATTGTTCCAGTTTTTGCTGTACTTGTTCCGTTTCCGGTTTCTTCTGCATTGATAATGAGGTAGATGAACTCTTCACTGTCGGACTTATCACTACATTCGAGGAAGCAAGCTTCTTCATTACTTTGTTCAATAACTTTTTATTCATTATTTGTTGTTTTAGGTTTCCGTTGGAACAAAGATACTGTGTAAAATAGCGTTTTGCAAGTGTTTTTCGTGGGGTTTTAGAGAAAAGTGACTAAGCGTAAACATCCTGAATAACAAGCTGTTTCGTCCGGTTGATTACACGATATCTTCCTTTTGATTCAGTTGTTTCACTTAAGTGATGAAGTTTGAGCACTCTAGTGATGAAAGTTCATCACTAAGGTGATATAATATCATCACTTAAGTGAAACAATTTACTTGAAGGGAAGATACAACGACTTCGACCGGATGATACACCTTATTCGTCCGGTTGTTGTCATTTGATGAAATGTGAGTGTTTTGCCAGACAGTCATCACCTTGGGATGCGTTTTTGGAGATGGAACGGGGCTGAAGGAATATGTAAGCGTCTCCGCGCTTCTATATTGTCTCTCTTTTTTTGTTCTTATATCTTGGGTATAAAAACGAATCATTATGGATTTGGCAGAAAATAGATTTAGAAAAACCTGGGAACGTTTCCTTGAAGTATTAAAAGTAGACTGTCATGAAGAATAGATGAAGGATATCTATAGCGATCCTTCATTGCAACTTATTTATATTCAGCAAGTAATGCGCTGATGAAGGATTTGAAGGAAATAATTCCTTCATTGTATCTTGACGTGTGGTTGAGATGGGTGCTAAAACTATCTGTCGGATAAATAGATCAATGTTACTAGAATTGACAATTTCCTGATTCACTTATTTGCGCAAATAACTATTCGCTTGTTGTCTGTATGCTTTTCGCACGTTTTACTTTTACTTTCTTGCCAAAGTCAAACTTATATATAAGGTTTAAGCACGCTCCTTGATAAGGGGTTTTATTATTTTCTTCTATTCTGCTTAGATTGTTATTGGTAATTGTGGTCAGATTTCTTCTTTTATTCAAAATAGCGTAAACTGATAAATTTATGCAGAACTTTTGATCCAGGAAATATTTGTAAAGGCCGGCATTCATATTGTATACACTGTGATATATTGTTTCGCTTCTACGTGTTCTTCTTTCTGCCATCCTTCTCCACTCTGATATGCGTAATACATTTGGTTGTTGGTATGGTTATTATAATAGTCGCCACCCCATTTCAACCTGGAATGTTTGTTGAGCAAGAAGATATAATTTATTTCTGCTTTCCATAAATCAGAAACAGTTCCGGTGTTGCTACATTTATTATCCTCTTCGTTTTTCTCCGGATACTGATAAAGATAATGGTGATTCTAGTTCTTTCGTTTCGTTCACTTCTCAAATAATCAAGAACTGTTTGCAAAGTATTCTTTCCGTTTTTTGATTTCCAATTATAGTTCAAACTAGCCTGATATATTTTGTCATCCCCTTTCCCTTTACTATGGTAGGAAGAGGTATATTCCTTTTCTGTTTCTTGTGTTTCGGAAAAAGAAGAAGATTTTAGTGTGCTTCCAGCCTGTTTTACCATACAGTTCAGTCCGATGCTTTGCAGGGTAGTTATATCATATAACATGCTGAATGTTTCATTGATTCTTCTTATATTTTTACGGTCTATATTTTGATTTACAATATGGATATTCTGGTGGCTGTTATGGGTTATATTTTCCGTGATGTAAGGATCTCCTGCATTAGAAAGGACCAGATTGTTGTAAAAGTTCCATTTCCCAAGCCGAAGGCTTAATGGAAGGCCCAAACGTTCCCAATGACTATTTCTTTTTCTCATCTCTCCTAGCAAAGAGGGTGAACCATTGCCTCCGCCATCTGCATTTGGTGGAAATATAGGGTATGATACTCATTTCTATACTCATCAGCATGGAAAGGGCTCTCTTTATGTTAATCTTAATACGTATGGACATTAATAAAAGATTGTCAATGGAATTCTTAGTGGAATTATCGGCCTTTCAGCTATGGTGTGAATAACAAACGGAAACATTATGGGTCTGAATCGGAACTGACGGTAACTTGGCGTGTGAACAAACATTTGGGAATTACTGGAAATATGAGGTATTTGTTGGGCACTTTGGGGTATGATTCCACTACGCACGAAGGAACTTATTACAATTTCTCATCCGGCAGGATGAAGGACCGAAGTTTCTGCTTTTCATTAGGATTCAATTATTATATGCAAGGAAAGAATTTCAAATATAGGAATAAGAAGAGTTTGCAGAGTACGGAGCAGGGGATAAAGTTGTGAAATAATTTTTGTTTGATATGTTGCAGGCACGGGATGCGTATGATATTAGAATCGCGGAAACGTTTACGAAGAGCGCATGAGGAATGCGCGAAACTTGAGAGTGTCATCTGATGTCATAGTACAGGCTACAGGGCTTCCTGAAGAAGAAATAAAAGCCCTTTAATTGAATTGCAAAGGGTTTGGCCGGAAAGAATAGTTTCTATTCGTATTCGTGTTTCCGTTTCGGATTCATCGGAAACCAGCCTTTCAGCACGCGTTCGCGTTGCTCGAATATCTCCTTGATAGTCCAGAAAGAAGAGAAGGAGAAGACACCCAATAAAGAGGAAATCAGGATGTCACTGATAAGCACAGTCCCTATAATGCCTGCTATGCCCAGTACCCAAAAATATCCACCAGCACCGTGTACCCCAATAATATTCGGCCTTGACCACGATGGGGTGGAAAAGACCGATTATTAAAAAGGTACAAATGCCGATGGCAATACCGCCTAAATGGTATTCATTCAGCCATTCCATTCTTTCTTAGCTTTGAATGGGTATTTCTTTTTTGATGCTCTGCTCCAGAGAGATCAGGGTCTCGGTAGCCGTAACGCCGGGAATTTCCTGAATCTTTGAGTTCAGCAAGTCCATCAAATGCTCGTTATCGCGTGAATAAAGTTTGGTCAGCATGGTATAGGGACCTGTAGTGAAGTGGCACTCCACAATTTCGGGAATCTTCTTCAGTTCTGCCACTACGTTTTTGTACATGGAACCTTTTTCCAGCTTGATTCCTACGTATGTACAGGTTCTATACCCTAAACTCTTAGGGTTCACATGATATCCTGAACCGATAATAACTCCCAAATCAATTAATCTTTGCACACGCTGGTGAATGGCTGCGCGTGAAACTCCACATTCTGCTGCGACATCTTTAAACGGGATGCGGGCATTTTGGGATATAATTTCTAGAATTTGTCTGTCGAGACTATCAATTTTCTCCATAATATACCGATTTTAATGTTATCAATCTGTAAGCAAATATAGGAATACTTTTTAATTTATCTACTATTTGCAAGAAAAAACAGGATTTCTTTGAAAAAAAGTGCAATAAGAGGAGCTAATCACCTATTTTCTTCTCTATTTCGCCGATTTTCCCTCTTCTTTCAAATGAGAAGGTATCGCTATGTGTATCTAAATAGTTCAACAGGAATAGTCGATTTTCTTTAACAAATATTTTGTTCTTTCAGGACTCTTTCAACAAAGCATCCTGATAGAGCAAGTTCGGATAACATGTCGATTGCGCGTGAGCAAT